>Ga0209389_1001244_pt1 | contig 17662 bp, 12 predicted proteins | sample CowpearedBW_FD_187526 | JGI IMG/M metagenome (GOLD analysis project Ga0209389, IMG submission 187526) | Root nodule microbial communities of legume samples collected from California, USA - Cow pea red BW (SPAdes) (version 2) | ecosystem: Host-associated > Plants > Roots > Nodule | place: USA...
CATTCCTCATCTTAGGATGAAGTTCCTCAACGATAAATGAGGTGTGTGTATAATGCACGCAAACCAAAAATTTGCAAGTCTAAAAATGATGCCTTCCTAGTCGGCGAGGAAGTAGAGACGGTCTAAGGTTGTAGTGGCTGACTGAGATCCTCGAAAAAATTTGAAGACCATATGGAACCAAAAGGAGAAACCAAAGAGCTTCAATTAGGAAAGAAACAAGGGCAGATGACCAAATTAAGTTGCGGGATGGAGCCACACAACAAATAAGTCCTAGTAGTAGCCATCCAAGAAAATAGGGATATTTTCGCATCGACGTTCGTTGATATGTCGGGTATCCATCCAAGCGTGATATTCCATTAGCTTGCAATCTTTAAATAGGCTCGACCAGTTGCTTAGAAAAAGCTCAGAGAAGAGAGGCAGAAAGCTGCAGAAGCTAAAATGAAAAAGTTGAAAGAAGCGGGTTTCATTCGTGAGATTAAATACACTACATGGCTAGCGAACATAGTGCCGGAGATGAAATCGAGTGGTCAGTGGAGGATGTGCACAAGTTTCACTGATTTGAGTAAAGCATGTCCCAAAGATCCGTATCCTCTCCCTAACATTGATCATCCACTAGATGGAGCGTCCAGACATAGTGTGCTTAGTTTTTCTAATGCATATTATAGATACCACTAGATCCCCACCTACCATCTGCAGAAGGAGAAGACAAATTTTATCATCGAACTAGCTAACTATTGTTATGAGGTTATGTTGGATTAAAGAATACAGACGCTACCTACTAGAGGTTGATGGGTATAATCTTTTAAAATCAGATCGGCAAATGCATAGAGGTATACGTGGATGATATGGTGATTAAAGTTTAATTGGTTGCATGTCACATGGAGGACCTTAAGGAAATCTTTGGCCAAATCAAAAGGTATGACATGAGATTGAATCCTGCTAAATGTGTGTTTGGTGTGGTCGAAGGAAAATTCCTTTGGTTTATGCTAACCTCAAGAGGCGTAAAGGCAAACCTTGACAAATGCACAACAATTCTTGACATGAGGTCCCCACGAAACCTTAAAGAAGTATAGAGGTTGGTAGGAAGACTAACGACATTGTCTACATTCATACCTCGCCTAGTCGAATGGCTGAAAATCATTCTTAAGTTAATGAAAAGGAAAGAAGTCGACAAATGGGATGATCGATGTGAGACCACTTTCCAAGAGATAAAAACTCTCTTGACTGGTCTTCCCATCATGATCAAACCAACCCTAAGAGAAAATTGCAGGTATACTTGTCGGTAACAGAGGAGGCCATGAGTGCAATGCTGATACAAGAAGACCCAGATCAAAGACATGTATACTTCATCAGTTGCGTTCTACAAAGAGTAGAGAGCCGGTACCAATTGGTTGAAAAATTGGTATTGGCATTGCTTATAGTCGTGCGATGGCTATAACCTTACTTTCAAAGCCAAGCAGTGCGAACCGATCATCCAATAGCGAAGATATTGAGAAAGCCTAGTCTTGAAGGAAGAACGATAAGTTGGGCAGTGGAACTATTAGAGTTTGGTCTCAAATAACAGTCTTGAGGATCTGTTTGAAAGTAGTATCTAGAAAATTTCTCGCATAATTTCAAAACACAAGCGAAACCACTGAACGCCCTTAGTGGACCTTGTACATGGATGGATCATCAAACAAAAAAGGAGTGGGTTTGGTATTATTTTAGAAGGCTCGTGCGAATTGTTGCTAGAGCAATCTCTAATATTCCAATTTAAAATATCAAACAATCAGGCTAAACCCGAGATTTTAGTTGTAGGTTTGGAGCTAGCAAAGGATGTAAGAGTCGATTGGTTAGTGTGCGACCTAACTCAACACTGGTAGTGCGATAGGTGCGGGGAGAGTATCAAGTAAAAGACAACTTCTGCTTCAATACAACCATAAAGTGGTGCAACTCATGAAGGAATTTGAAGAGGCCGCAATCGAACATATACCTCGCAACGAGAACTCCCTAGCGGATGTATTCTCCAAACTGGCCCAAGGAAAAGAAAAAAGACAGCTCAAAACGATTATTAGACATGTGCTAACATGATCGACCATAGGTGAATGCCTGACCTTGTCCTAAACGTCTTCAACTGATTAGAGGAAAGAGATTCGAGAATTGATAAAGCGACATGATGAAGGAGAACACCTGAAACTTGTTGTAGCATGACGAGTCGCGTTGTTCACGCTTATTAGAGAGGACTTGTACAAGAGAGGGTTTTCTAGTCCTTACTAAAGTGCATAAATGAAGAAGAAGCCCAATATGTCATGAACAAATTGAACAACAGGATCTATGATATGCATACCAAACAATGTACTATGAAAGCTCGGGTCTTGAAAGTAGGGTATTTTTGGCCAACCATTGAGATAGATTGCAAGAATTTTATGCAGAAATACATCAGATGCCAGGAGCGTGGCAACAATGTCAATGCACTGGCCACTAAATTGCATTCAATATCTTCCCCTTAGTCGTTTGCTCAATGGGGAACACATATCGTAGGTTCATTCCCAATTGGTCGGCTTAGAAAAAGTTTATCCTCGTAGTAGTAGACTACTTTACCAAATGGATAGATGCGAGGCTTTAACCACCATTACTGCTTGGTATGTCCAATCGTTTGTATGGGAGAACATTATTTGCAGGTTTGGCCTCCCCCACACAGTAATCACAAACAACGATCGACAATTCATTAATAGAAAACTAGCTGAATTTTACAAAGAATTGGGAATCAAGAGCATCACCAGTTTCGTAGAGCATCCTACGATGAACGATCGAGCAGATGTGATGAATAAAACCATCGTGATAGAACTGAAACGAATACTGGGAGAGGCTAAAGGATCATGGGTAGACAAGCTACCACAATGGGCATAAAAATACATACCACTCGAATCAACAAGAGAAACATCATTCAACTTAACCTACGACATTAATGCCATGCTATCGATAGAAGTGGGTGAACACTCGTTGAGCAGGCAAATTCAAGACATGGAAGTAAACGCTAACCAATTGAGAGCCAAATTAGACATAGTCGTTGAACGGTAGGAAAGAGAAGTTATGCAAGCGAAAACATGTAAGAAGGTTGTAGCGCGAAGGTATAATAACAAGGTCAAGCCCTAAAGTTTCGCGAGAGTTGATCTCATATGGAGAATGAAGAACAATGCTCGAAAGAAGTCCGCGCACGAAAAATTGGCACCCAATTGGGAAAGGTCGTTTCGAATAGCAAAGGATCTCCACAATGGAGTATATCGGCTTGAGCCATCTGTTTGGGAAAGCAGTACCCAACACATGGAATGCGTCCCACCTCAAACTTTAGTTTTGCTAAGCTTTATGTAATGTACCGAATGATATACTCTTCTACCACCAACATTTTTTTCTAGGGAGGGTTTTGGTTGGGGATGTTTTAATGAGGCGACCGTGTCCAATAACATTAGAAGATTTATGCCGATGGTTTTGTCATTTCTTTTTCGCAAGATTAATACTAATTGGGTGGTTATGGAAGGGTTCATTGAACCTCAGTCGTACCTATCATGCAAGCGGTTAAGGATGCGTTCGAAAATGAACCCCTACCACTCGGTGTCAATCGGTTATAGGAGAGTTCATTGAACGTCAGTTGTACCCACCACGTGAACGGTAAAGTATGAGTTCAAAAATGAACCCCTACTGCTTGACCTTAATCGGTTAAGGAGAAGTTCTACCAAAGAACCCCTACTGTAAAATCACTTGGTTAAGGAAAAGTTTATGTAATGAACCCTTACCAAGATAATTAATACAATACCGGATGTAAGACCCAAGAAAAAAATTATCATTCCATAAGTGGTAATTGAACGTGAGGGATATTATTTAAATTAATACATAATGACAAAGAAAGAAGTGAAATGTAGCACAATTGCTTAGAGCCTTGTCCTGGGTGATGGTTAATAGTTTGATTCCTAATGCGTGCATTTAAAGTGTTTATATTTTCAATATTGTTTTATAATTTTTTTGGAAGTAATACTTATTCTAATAACTAGAGCGAAAGCTATGCCTGTTTCAAGTTTTGATGAAAAGCTACACAATTTTTCTACTACAACTACTTCGATAATCACTCAAACAACAACACATACACACTGAAACATGAACACTTGAATTGAAACACTAAACAAACTAATAAAACACATCCACAACTACAGATCACACATAAACAACACAATATAACAATACACAAAAATCACACTAACGAACACAAATTTACTTTGAACAAAAACGTTGCTCTCTTACAACGATGCCATATTTGATCGAAGTCGTACTCGAACAAATAAAACGGTTAAATATAGTACTTAGGAGTTAATCCAAAGTCGTTTTCCAATAAACAAGATTATCATTCAAAGGTTCCAAATACAACACAAAAAGGAGATTTGGCAAGTTGTCTCATGAAAAATATATTTTTTATTATTTAAAATATATGTCAATGTGAATGTTTTTATATTAAATGGATTAATTCAAGTTTGTTATACTATGTATTATACACTATCAATGAAAATTTTTCAAGAGTCTCAATTAAATTAAAAAATTGATTTTACTTTTATTTTTAAAAAAACTATTACATACATTTTAATTTTAATAATGAGAGAATAGTGATATAATGACTATAACTATGTAAAATACGTTAAAATAACACATATACATATATTATACAAATATTTGTTCAATAAAAATAATAGTTTAAAATATAATTAAAATATTAAATGATTTAATCAATAATGTGGAAATCTTAAAATAATATAGTATCTCCTTTTTATGAACTAATTAGAAGATATAATTTATTTTCTCCTCAAGTTTTGTTACAACCTCAATATAAATACACAAAAATGGGTAAATGCTTATCATTCAACGTGGCAAATATAGAAAAAAATAAGTCAATACTTCATTTGGGTGCGACTTGAAGATGAAGTGAAGGTCAAAGTCAGTGACATATTAAGGATATATGTAACTATCACAACTCGAGATATACATTTTGTTCATAGCATTGAAACATCAACCTTATTAAAATGGTCAATGTCTATTAGTTGTCAAGATTTCATCGAAAATAATCAAAATTTCTCAAGGAGCTTCATGTTGAACTCATGCTGCTCTAAATACTTCACCCTAAAAATTGTTGACGTCATGTCAGAACAAATTGTTGACGAAAGTATAAATATCATAGAATTTGTTGTGATTTGATGTTTGTTGATTCAAAATGACAGGTGCCTTTAAATTTAGACATCATGTTAGGCTTGTGGACTTCTTTGATGGGGGCTTTTTTAGCCCTAGCCCATGTGGGTCAGGGCCAAGCCATGTGGGCTGGGCCAAATTAACACCTCTAAATTTGTTAATTGTTTTAGTGAAAGAAATGTAAAAGTGTAAATTAATATAGTAATAAGAAAATTAAACCTTGAAACATTAGATGTCATATATGCTCCTCAATTATTTGCACCATTGAAATGTCATTAGGAGAATAAAATACTCAAACCTTTATGTAACTCACATATGTAAGAAACAAATTGAACAATTATAATAAATATACAAAACTGATATAAAAAAATATACATAACTCATACCGTCAAACTTTCCTAAGATGAATTTGATACAATAGTGATACCTGATAAATAATGCAAAAAAAATAAATGAATGCTTTTGTTTATGTTATATTTTCATTCGAAACAAGCTTACCCATAGAGTCATAAATGAAAAAGGGATAATTTTCTCTTCATTCCATCACCAACATAACTACCATTCACTCTCATTCCCTTGTTTTTATTTTTTAAGTGTGTAGACATAATTGAATTGCTTAAAATTGAATTGTGCAGACATAATTTTCACTTTTTGGTGTTGAACACATAATTTTGATTCCACCCAAAAACAAGTTAGGACAAAATTACATTTAAAGTTACAATAATGAAAAGAATCAAATAAAACACACAATACCTTAGACAATAAAAGGGGAAGACAGTAACAACATTGACGGATCATCATTGATCATAAACCATCGAAAATGTCCGAGGATTGCATCTAACCCCAAAAGTAAAAAAGAAAAATAATAGAAACCCTTAAACATGATGGTTAGGTACTAAATTTTAATCTTACTCACAAATTAGGTTGAAATATAAGAAAATGAATTCATTCAAATATCCCAATAACTACATAGTGTAGAACACGTTTCTTTTCTTCTTCCAATGAAACTGTCCCTTGCTCTCTGTTAGTGTTGTACTGCAAGGGTTTGTTTATCATCAAAGTAACAAAACTACAGTTGAATATCTTAAAATACCTGAATCTTTACAAAGTATCAGGTTTTGCAAGCATAATGAATTTGAATTTTTTTTACCTAAACTGTTAAAAGAGGAAAAAGTTTACGTAAAATGTTAAAGGAGGGGGAATTTTACGAAACTGTCAAAGGATGGGCACCGGATGAAAGCGCCGACAAGCAATCACGTTTTTATTATTTATTTTAATATATTACCTATTAGCTTTGTAGGTGGTTAGGGTTTGTTAGTTTGGTAACTACATAGGGTTACCTCTGTAAAGCCATCACAGAACCTATTTAAGATAGGTTTGTAATCTCCTGTTTGTAAGGGTTTTTCCCAAAACGGAATACAAATTAATCAAGCTTGGTTCATGATTTTTCATACCTATTTTTCTACTTCTTTCCTTGTGCGCTTTCCTCTCTTCTCACAGAGCAACTAGTTGCTTTCCTCTGTTCACCATCATTGAGCTGCTGCCATGGGAGAAATCAGAGGATTAGGGTTTCACGCACCCCTCTGCCAAAACCATTATGGCATCAGAGTAGGTTTGTAACCTGCCTGCTTCCACTACTTTCTTCCCTTTCTTTCTCAATTCTTGGTACATTCTTGCAAAGATTCTTGCAAAATGCAAGACAACAACAAAAAGGAAGAATCTGCACAGAAAATAATAGAAGATCAGATCCTCAACCCCTACAGTCCTTATTACCTTCATCCAGGAGAGAATCCTAGCCTTGTTCTTATCAGCCAAAGTCTCAATGAGACCAATTATGCCTCCTGGAGCAAGAATCTGAAACGTGATCTTGTTTCCAAAAACAAGATTAAATTCATAGATGGCAGTATCAAAGCACCAAAAAAGGATGATCCCCTGTATGATGCATGGGAAAGATCAAACATGATGGTTCTATCTTGGATTACAAAAACCTTGTCCACTCAAATAGCTGAAAGTGTGGTCTATGTGGGGAATGCTAGAGATCTTTGGGAAGAATTAAAAGAGAGATTTTCCAAGGGGGATTATTTAAAGATTTCATACCTGCTTCAAGAGATCCACTCCATTCGCCAAGGTGATAGAAATATATCCCAATTTTTCACAGATTTTAAGATTCTTTGGGAAGAATTGGAGTCTTTAAGACCCATACCACATTGTATCTGTGATGTTCAGTGCAACTGTGATCTATCCAGAAATTCTGTAAAATACAAAGAGATTGAGTATGTCATTTGCTTCCTAAAGGGACTAAATGATACCTATAACAATGTTCGCACTCAAATTCTGCTGATGGACCCTCTCCCTAGCATCAATCGTGCTTTTTCCCTCATAATTCAGCAAGAAAGACAAAATAATGGCAATCTTGGATACAACAGTGAGAGTAAAGCAGTTGTGAATACTGCTGAGAAGCAAAGTGGCTCCAGAAATGTTGATCAAGGTAATTGGAAGCCTCAAGGACGTGGTAGTGGTTGGCGAGGACAAGGAAGGGGAAGAGGAAGAAACCCCAATGCTGGAAAACAATGTTCCTACTATCATAAGATGAACCATACCATTGATGAGTGTTATTCTAAGCACGGGTGTCCACCTTGGTTCAAGCAAAGACAGGATTTTGGTAATCAAGACAAAGATAATAGTAGTCAGGCCACATGCAATCTGAATGTCAAAGAGGATTTGACAGGGAATAACACTAAGACTGACAAGCAGGACTCTACTGGATTTACTCTTGAACAAATACAAAAGCTTCTGCAGTTTATTGAACATGCAGAGAAACCAAGACATAGTGTGAACCAGGTTCAAAGAAAATATTCACATCCAATTATACCACTCAACAAGGTAGTATTTCTTGGATTTTAGACACTGGTGCCACTGACCATGTCACATACACTAAAGAACACTTTGTTGCCTTTCACAAGATTAAACCTATATGCATAAAATTGCCTAATTCTTCCACTGTTACTGCATATTTTGCTGGAACAGTACAATTTTCAGAAAATTTTATCATTTTTAATGTCCTCTACATACTAGAATTTACTTTCAATCAAATATATGTCCAAACCTTGATCAAGGATTTAAATTGTGTACTAACTTTCTCTTCTAAGATGTGTCAAATTCAAAGCAGCCCTACATTGAAGACGATTAGACATGCTAAATTCATCAATGGCCTATATTACTTGCATTCTTTTCCTGTATCAAATAAAAACTTTGTTTGTTCTAGCATAGCTTTGAATTGTAACAACAATAATGCTTACTTGTGGCACTTTAGACTAGGACATCCTGGAAACAAGGTTATTGAACAAATTTGTACCAATTTTCCTTATGTGCAATCAATAAATAATTCTATTTGTGATATATGTCATTTTGCCAAACTTCACAAGCTTCCCTTTCCCAAAAGCACTACTACTTTTGCTGTTATTTTTGATCTTATACATGTGGATATATGGGGTCCTATGTCTATTGTGTCGGTTCATGGTCATAAATATTTCTTAAGCATTGTTGATGATTTAACTAAACACATGTGGGCTTTTATGATGCATTCCAAAGGTGAAACTAGGTCCCTATTAAGAAATTTCATCACTTTTGCTAAAAATCAGTATGGTAAGAATGTCAAAATCATCAGATCTGATAATGGCCCTGAGTTTTGTTACACAAATCTGTATAACCAATATGGTATTGATCATCAACGTAGTTGTGTTGAAACCCCCTCAACAAAATGCAATTGTTGAAAGAAAACACCAACATATTTTGAATGTAGCTCGTAGCCTAATGTTTCAATCTAACCTACCTAAAGCCTATTGGACATATGCTGTTTCTCATGCTATCCATTTGATAAATAGGTTGCCTACTCCTACTCTAAAAAATAAGAGTCCTTATAAAATTTTTCATGGTGACCCCCCTACTCTCCTTGATTTAAAGGTTTTTGGTTGTCTTTGCTATGCCTCCACTTTAGAAAACAATAGAAATAAATTCGACCCTAGAGCCAGAAAAGGTGTTTTTATTGGATATAAAACAGGTGTAAAGGGATACATAGTTTTAAATATCCAGACGAGGGAGATTTTCATAAGTAGGAATGTTATTTTTTATGAACATGTCTTTCCTTATGTTAACAGTGAAAATAAAATAGAAAATCCTATTAAAGAAAGTGCAGGAAATTTTGATAATATTTTCTGTGATTATATTCATAATGATTGTAGTACCTCTATTACTCAAACAGTTTCTGATCTAAGAGTTGCAGACACTCCTATTCATAATTCTGAGAAAGAAACCTTGTAGATTCTACAGTAGGGACATAACCTGATTCTCCTCATGTCAGAAGATCTGACAGAGTTAGGCGCATTCCAGATTATCTTAAGGAATATCACCATCAGGTCAATTTTTATAATTCTGTTCACAATAATGTAGAGTTCAAAAATACTCTTAAAACCCATGATCCCATCTCTACTGTTCTCTCATATCACTCTTTATCTGAAAAACAGTTAAATTTTACTCTTGCTATTTCTTCTACTAATGAACCAAAGTCTTATAATGAAGCTTGCACTCAACCAGAATGGATCAAGGCTATGGAAAAGGAAATTCGGGCCCTACAACTCAATAAAACTTGGGATTTAGCCCCATTACCCAAAGGGAAAACTACTATAGGTTGTAGATGAGTATACAAGGTTAAGCATAAGGCAGATGGCACCATTGAAAGACACAAGGCTCGACTTGTGGCAAAAGGGTACACTCAACTCGAGGGGATAGATTTCTTAGACACTTTTTCCCATGTTGCAAAGCTGACCACAGTTAGACTTCTCCTTGCTATTGCTGCCACCAAAAACTGGCATCTACATCAACTGAATGTAGATAATGCTTTTCTTCATGGGGACTTAAAGGAAGAAGTGTACATGACCCCTCCACCAGGCCTTGACACTCAAGGACAAGTGTGCAAGCTATGGAAATCCCTTTATGGACTCAAACAGGCCAGTAGGCAGTGGTTTGAAAAACTCTCTTCCTTTTTAATTTCTATTGGTTTTGTTCAATCTCAATCTGACCACTCTCTCTTTATTAGAAATAATTCTAGCTGTTTTTTTGCCTTCCTAGTGTATGTAGATGATGTTATTTTAACAGGAAATTCCCTAAAGGATATCGAGGATGTCAAGGCTCTCTTAAACAGTGCTTTCAAGATCAAAGATCTAGGAAATCTCAAATATTTTCTTGGTTTTGAAGTGGCTAGGTGCAAAAAAGGCATACACATATGCCAGCGCAAGTATGCCTTGGATATACTAAGCTAAACTGGCATGATTGGCTGTAAGCCTTGCTCAACACCTTACCTTAAAGACAACAAAGATCTATATGATGCTGCTGAAACTCTACCAGATCCTACTGTCTCTAGAGAGCTTATTGGGAAGATTCTCTACCTCACTAACACTAGACCAGATCTCTATTTTTCTATACACTTACTTAGCCAATTTATGCAGGCACCCACTGTCAAGCATTATACTACTGTTCAACATGTTCTCAGATACATAAAAGCCAACCCCTCACAAGGATTGTTCTTCCCTACTGACAATCATATCCAACTGAAAGCTTTCAGCGATTCTGACTGGGGTACTTGTCCGGACACCAGAAAATCCACCACTAGATTCTGCATCTTCCTAGGTTCCTCTCTTGTTTCCTGGAAATCCAAGAAACAAAGAACTGTTTCTAGGTCTTCTACTGAGGCAGAGTATCGAGCCCTTGCTACTACAACGTGTGAGGTTCAATGGCTTAGCTACCTCCTTCGTGATCTCCAAATTAAACCTACGCAAACTGTTGTTATGTATTGTGATAATAAATCTGCATGCCACATCGCCCACAACCAAAGCTTCCATGAACGTACTAAGCATCTCGATATCGACTGTCACGTTGTTCATGAGAAGGTGCAATCCAACCTCTTCCATCTTCTTCCTATCAGCTCTTAAGAACAGCTTGCTGATGGCTTCACCAAGATCCTCCATTGTCGTCATTTTCGCACTATCACCTCCGAGCTTGGCCTGCTGAACATCCACAGTCCAGCTTGAGGGGGGATGTTAGCTTTGTAGGTGGTTAGGGTTTGTTACTTTGGTAACTGCTTAGGGTTACCTATGTAAAGCCATCACAGAACCTATTTAAGATAGGTTTGTGATCTCCCGTTTGTAAGGGTTTTTCCCAAAACAAAATACAAATTAATCAAGCTTGGTTCATGATTTTTCATGCCTGTTTTTCTGCTTCTTTCCTTGTGCGCTTTCCTCTCTTCTCACAGAGCAACCAGTTGCTCTCCTCTGTTCACCATCCTTGAGCTGCTGCCATGGGAGAAATCAGAGGATTAGGGTTTCACGCACCCCTCTGCCAAAACCATTATTACCCAATAAAAAAAACCTAATAATTATAATTGAGAATTCTAAATTATATTTATGATATATACTTGAAATCATAAAATCATATCATAAAATAATGGAGATTGGTAAGATGTTAAACACATACCCTAATTGGCTTGTCCAACGGTGAAAATGAATTCTTGAGATTGGTATGATATGTTAGAACAAACTATAAATGAAATGTGTCAAAAAGATGAAGAAATTGACTCAAAACTCAGTTATATCTAATGTGTTAGATAAAGAATACAAGTTTTCATTGGATAAAAAAAACTTAGCCCAATCTACAACTAATAAAAATTCAAAGATATTTTAAGAAGTTATAGAAGTTATTGCATTGCCACTCCTACTGCACTACAATGACCTTTCCTCCCTTTTTCATAACAGAATTGATACTTCTAGTTTCCATATGTCATCCCCAATGCTTTTAACCAAATACTACTCCCAACTCCACAAGTAGTACGAATCTAATTCACCAAAGTTCCAGAACCATCAAAATTTCCCGCAGCCACGTAAAAACCCATGTCCCTGTGATGGCAGTGCATGCCTTTCTGGGTAAATTCCCAGCATTTCTGCACCTGCAACTACCCTTTTTTATTTTCTTGATACTTTCCTCTTCTTATCTTTGTTGTTTCGTACGTGAGCATGATAATTGCGACTCGAATATTCAAACTTAATTATACTCAGCGCAATCCCAATACCAATTTGCAATAATTATACTCGAATCATTAAATTCTCAAATGTTCAACCATAAAAGGGTGTTCATAGAAATTTTATCGAATTTGACCTCCAACCACGTGTAATTCGACAATGTGACATATCTAATCATTCACAATTACCTAGGACTTCCTTTTTCCCCAATTAGAATCATCCCAGAACCCCAAAACATCAAATTCGAACCAAAACTGATTCATGTCGCTTGTCGGGCATTCATCACCGCCAGGCAATTCATTAAGACCCAGAAAAACTTGGTGACAAACATGTGTCGCCTGGCGGCCAGGGTTGTGCCGCCAGGCGGTTCCCCCTTCAGGAACCTAAAAATCACTCCAAATGCATTCGAACCTATAACCATGCCAATGTCAAATCAACGCATAACCATTCAACCAATTCATGTTTTGTGATAATTCTTACTCATTTATAATATCACGCACCACAACCAACATTTTATATAAAACAATTACATAAATAAAATAACAACTAATTGACACACATAGGACTTCAACACAAATCCCCTCATACAATCAAGTACTCTTGACCATTTGAGCTAATACTTTTCCACATCATACTTGTCAAAATTAAACGCCATAAAGACTCTCACTACCCGTATTTATTAATTAATTAATTAAATTTAACGGATCATGCATAATTTACTAAAGAGACAAATGAATATTTTTTATTTCTTTCTTTTATAACCAAAGTGGTATCTTAAACTTCGAGTTATCATGACTTTAAAATAAAAATAATTATAACAGTATGTCCCAAAAATGATTAATTTGTGTGTTAAACTTATAGTTTAAACCGCAAAGAGAAAAAAAAGTCTAAGAATAAAAAGTATGATTAATTAAAATGTAAAGAAATTGAAAGTGAAATAACTATTTTTAAATTCTAAATTCTATTCAGGATTCTACTCAAACGAGATATTTTATTAACATGTTTGGAGAATAGAAAAGAAAACAAGTTCCAACAAAACGAATTTATACATATTTGGCTTGATTAATAATTCATTATTTTATCTGAGGGTATTTAGCTTTAGGTTCTACTATTATCACTTTATTTATCTCTTAACAATGATGATTTCATTGCACATCAAATACTACTAAAAAAATTATATTTGCCAACTTTGAAATTTTGTATTTTAACGATTAAAATTTGTCAAAAAGAAAATTTCTAACAATTAAAATAGTGGTCAAAATTACATATGTCAAAAATTGTTTGTGACAATAAAAAATTAAATGTTGGTATTGCATCTAGAAAAGAAAACCAACGTACTACAATTAAAATCGGCCACAAAATTACTTTCATCATGTAATATTTATCATATTATAGGATTTAAAATCATCATAAAATTATTTCATATTCTATTATCATTTAAAACTTATTGAAACGTTTCAACCATAAACAAATGTTTAATATATACAAAATTTTCTAACTTTTAAAATTAAAAAAAAATCTTTTATTATTATTAGTTCATCTTACAATCAGTATTTTGTTATTTATTTTATTTAAAATTATTTTATGAGATAATAATAGTAGTATTAAAAATTTTACCATTTTCAAAAAATTAAAATTCTAATTGTATCACATCATAAATACTTATTTTAAAGTAATCATTTGCATGCATCAAGTGTAATTAACCTATAAATTATTAGTCTGACTTTTGGAATTGTTGTTATCATGTTATTATTTTGCGTGCTAAAACATAGTTTAGTGGGGAACGCATGGATAATTATGTTTTAGATGTGTATAGAATTTATGTATATTTTAGGAAAGCGAAAAATTGGTGTGTTAGGAAATTGAATCCCAAGATAAAGTTGTAGTGTATATAACCTTTTTTTTTTCTCAACTCAAATATTGTGTTACAGTTTCAAACTAATTTCATCTCTGACTAAATTTAATCATTATTTACATTAGTGACAATTGATATTTAAATACTATAAGTGACCATAAAATTATATTTAATTATTGTCAAATTTAAAGTTATTATCCATTCATCAATTCCTATGTTGGTGAAACTTACTTCTTTTATTCCTCTTTATCATACTAATTATATGAATTTGAATTTTTTTCGTAGGTAAAAACCATATTCATATCACATCTCTTAGTCAAATAATAATTTGTCATGGATATGCATTGATCTTTTGACTTGTTAATGATTTAAATAATTTAACATTAAAATTACATTTTCTTGTGCCATTGAGGATTAGAAAATGATTAACATTCTCTGATCCTCAATGACACAAGGAATCTGCGCAGCTCATGTTTCAGCCCTCCCTTGAATTTTTTGCACCTCCACTCCTTTGTGACAGCCGACGAGTAGAATCTCGTCAGATACTCAAACCTAGTTGTTTATGCCTACACAATCATGTTCCCCTGTTGGAAAGTAAGGAACTTAGCTTCCCTCTCGTGTTTTGCACTGTTCGAGAAGTATTTTTCCAGGAACCTCGTCTTGAAATTAGCCCAAGTCACCTCCTATGCCCAAGTCTGCATCAGTTGTTGCATCTCCACCCACCAGTACTTAGCATCAGCCACTAGAAAGAATGTGACAAACGAGAGCTTCTACGCATATGTGCAGTCAATCACCCGACATATATTCTCACACTCCCTAAGCCAAGCATCTGCCTCATCAGGAATGGATTTACCCGCAAACTTGGTTGGCCTATGCCTCATGAAATCCTTCATAGTCACTGGCCGTGTAGGTGGAATCATGGCTCAAGGTTGTGCTACCACCGGCTGCATGGCATCAACCATCCGGTGGATTACGTTAGCAATCTCGTCTGCTCCAGCGTTATTCCTATGTCTCCTGTTAGCCATAGCCTGAGCATGTCACATTTTTCAACTGTTCAAATTACACAACTTATGTTATAACTAAGCAATCAAATCTTAACAAACAATTCAACAAAATAGAGTCTCGCAAGCGAAACACAATAAGCTCACTCCCATAGACCCTAAAAATCTTTGAAACCAAAGCTTTGATATCAAATGTAACATCTCGATCGAATATTATGAATTTAAATAAATAAAATAGATAAATATGAATAAAACATCATTGATTATAACTCCATTTCCCAAAAACACGGGAAAATTTAAACATTTATTTTATTATAAAATAACTCAAATCCATACTTTATAAAATTCAAATCCAATATTCAAGTCTGATAATATAAAGGTTTACAAAATTATTCAAAACCATAAATAATAAAAAATTTGATAAAGCTTTTTCCCATGTTATCCCCGCTCTGACTTTATACCTCACCAGAACCATCCGTGATATCATTTGCTCATGTGTAATGCATATACGACCATCGCCAAACACAAGCAAATAGGGTGAACTAACAATTAAACATATATACATAAAGTTCAAATATATCCACCCACACATCAAAGGAACTCTTATCCTTTAATTTTGTACAACATGGCCACCATCATGTTATCCATGCTCTACAAATTTGGATGAATACCTCAAGATACACTTGTTGTCACACCTACAAGCCACAACTTGTAGAACACGTGCATGAAACCTGCTACGGACCACACTCCGTAACGTTAGGTGGAGTTCCCAATACGAACATAGTTTGTATTGTCCAAAGACTACCAAACTCATCGGCTAACTACTAAGGAGGGCAATCTTCTGAGCCCATTCGTACGACCCATAACTCGCACACTCACACCGGCAACAATCGCCAATCTGAGCCACAACTCAAGGATTCCTCATGTTCATCAGCCATCCCGAGCCACAACACAAGAGATGACATTTTGGAACCACAACTCAAGGAATGTCATGTGTTTAACCCCTATCCCGAACCACAACTCAAAGGATATGTTCTGAGTGATAACTCAAGGAACACTCCAGCAAGTCGATCTTTAAGGTATCACCAAAGCCCTATAGACCACGCACATCCTAAGCAAACAACAGTCCTGCCCCTACATTATCGCCTAGCGTTGCTCTAAAGTCGCTAGCCGAAATTCAGCTCCAGACCGCCTAATGGACACCACAAACCGACAGGCGCTACCAGAAGCCTCTGATCCTACAGCTACCGCCTGGCGATTTAGTCTCTACCGCTAGGCGCTACACCAGTAACCTCAATTTACATGTTTTTAAGCGTAGTATAGCATATGTTTCTCATCCCACACCATAATAACCCACTACATTACCAAGCTTGTCACGTCCCATTAAACAATCATGAAGCCTACACTTTTGATACATTATCAACATGTCCATTCTCATACTCATACCTCTCTATATCATCCTTAGTTTTAACTAAGAACAAGCCACACTTCACCACTACGTTTTCCAGTCAACTCAAACCTAAGTTTAACCACATCATAGTACCCAAAACTCCATTGTAAACATCAATTAATCCATTGTCGCATGTCAATTACCCCATTGGCACCATCACCAATTCAAACGCCTATAAATACAATCTCTTTAACTACCATTTACTCTAATCAATAGAAAGTCCAAATTCATGATTTTTCCCTAACCTCAATACTGCAACAACTATGACTAATATTATCTACTCCTAACACCACTAAAAATTCTCATATTACATGGGAATTTTCTTGCAAATTTGTTAAAAAAATTTGCAAGAAAAGACTTTTTCCTGCTATTTTTTTTAAGAATTTTAATTGGTAGGTAATTCCTTCGTGGGTAATTATTTCCTACAAAATTATAAAATTCGCAAGTATTTTCTACAAAATTTGTTGCGAAAAGTGTTTTATACAAAATATTTTACAAAAAAATTGGCAACAATTTCCTGCAAATATTTTTTATAAAACATTTAGGAAAAATTATGTTTTTGGTCCCTCAAGTTTGACCCAAATTTGGAAATAGTCCATGGTCGAAACTTGGTCACTGTTTGATCCCTGTACTTTTAAAATCATTGTTTTTAGTCCCTATTTTTGGACGGCGTTAAAAATAACAAATGGCGTGCCACATGTTATTTAAGTTTTTATATAAAAAATAAAACTAGTGTCGGCCTACACATTAAAACAAAAACTAGAAAAAATATGCTTTTGATCCCTAAAGTTTGAACTTAATTTGAAAATGGTCCCTAATTGAAACTTGGTCACTATTTGGTCCTTGCACATTAAATAATAATTATATAATAATAATAATACTATACTAATAACAATAATAATATTATCTAATAATAATATATAATTATTAATAATATTAAAATAATAATAATAATAATACTATTATTAATAATAATAACATTATATAATAAAAATAATATATAATTGTTAATAATAATATTATCATACATTAATAATAATTAATAATATTAATATATCAATAATAATATTAGTAATAC
>Ga0209389_1001252_pt1 | contig 17628 bp, 12 predicted proteins | sample CowpearedBW_FD_187526 | JGI IMG/M metagenome (GOLD analysis project Ga0209389, IMG submission 187526) | Root nodule microbial communities of legume samples collected from California, USA - Cow pea red BW (SPAdes) (version 2) | ecosystem: Host-associated > Plants > Roots > Nodule | place: USA...
AAAAAATATATATATATATATATATATATATATATATATTTCATGCATTGCCAGTGTAAAGATTGTTTTGGGTGTCAACCAATTAGAAATCACCCTATATAACTTTTAAGGTAATTATTACAGAAGTCAACAATCCTATCATACATAACAATATGAAAAACCTTTACACTGTATATTTATATATGTTGGCAAGGATGAAATGTAATATTTATCTTGAATATTTTGCAATTGCTTAGGGGGTAGAATCACACAGTACAGTAATGTTAATATAAACTTGTGCTATACCATGGGAATCAATTTAAGGCCAGTTATAATAGTTATTGGCAGAAAGTTGGAACAATAATTATTATCGGAATTTATAATAATAATAATAGCCGTCAGCAGTTTTGTATTATTAGAATATGTTCAACAGCAAATGTTGTGGGACAGTAAAGGGCAGAAAGTTAGGAGCTGTTTGCAAATTTTTTTTATGATGCTGTTACATATTATTAAAATGTGTAGTTGTGTAAATAGAATGATACATCACGTGTTTGTCTTTTAAGACTGAGAACTAATCTATTTAGGAGTCTGCACTCGGGGAGACAGCAGATACTATTATGTTTTAAGCATTTTATCTCTTTTAGTGATTCTGTTCAGTTAGTGTTCTATCTATAAGTGGAGAAAGGACACCTAAAACCTATTTCACACAATCCAAGTTGACTTGAAGGGTAAAATATTGTTTACATACTTGCTCTCAGACACAACTAGATAATAGATAAAAACTATTCTTGTTTCTTCACCAAACAACCTTTAAATTTGAGAAGAGCTGGTTCTGGGCTCTCTGTAGGGTTTTTTTACCAATTTGTAAGGAGTTTGGTCTTCTTCGAAACATAATTATGAGTTCCAGCATATAAAGCCAAAATGAGTTTGTGCGTTGTTCACCTCAAAGTGGATCTGTTTCTGTTTATTAATTCCCATATTATCTTTCTTAATTATATCTACTTATTGCTGTATTCTTTTAGATATATATGAAGTCACATCAAGTTGCTGAAGCTGAGATGATTCAGAGAAAGATCCTGCATATTCTTGAATTGTCAAAGGTTATTTTGTGAACTTCTTTTGTTTGCTCTATATCAAGTTTCCTGTTCATGATGATGCATGTATATTTAAAAAAATATGTAAAGTACTGAGTATGGGGATAATTTTTTTAGGAAATTGTTTAAGTAAAACAAACTTCTGCTTGATGAAATAAAATAATCCTCACTACTCAAATACAATTTCTCTAAACTGGCTGAGTTTTTCATCTGAATGAATTGGTGGTTGCGGCTTATTTGGTACTTTCTCTGCCACTTTTATGTCATGCCATTGTTAGGGATACAAGGATGGCCTTGACTTGACTAGTTGGTTTCTTTTCCTGTTTCTTACTGTCACTGTATTGAGCAGGCCCATAGATAGGGTGGTTGCACGCTATTATTTTCTGATTAAGAGTTCAGTTGTGATAGAATGCTATTTCTATTCTTGCTGAATAATAGTCAAAGATTCAAGTTATTCTATTTAGATTGACATTTTATTATTAGCATATTTAATTTATTTGATCAAATAACAGTGGGTGCTACTTCATAAATAGACTCCATTTTTTAAACTAGTTAGGAGTTTCATTTCTTGCAAAACAATCATGATCTGATTATTCATAAAACTATTATTATTATTTAACAATTGTGGAAAGAAAGTAGCATAAGTGGCACTGATGTCAGATTGATATTTTATGATGTTCCTTGGTAGGGATTTGTAATCTTTTTCCATTTGCCACTTTCTGTTTTCATTTAGAATTATTTGTGGATCATACTCAATGAAATTAGAAAATGTTGCATGAATTGTTGTCACAAAAATATGTCGTCATTGTCAAAATCACGATGCATTTGGTGTAATATAGGGATGGAATTCCTTGGCTACAGTTATTGCAGCTGAATCTCTGGCTTTGACCCTGCTAGCATCTGGCAATACAAAAGATTCAAAAGATCTTCTTGAAAGGTTGTAATCTTAAATCTGGGAAATTAATTTTAATTTTATACAAATGAAATCCTCAACTTTTTTCCTTTCAGATGTCTTGATGTCAGGAAGGAGTTGCTTCCCAGTGATCATATTCAGGTATGTTTTTCTTTGACAGTAATTTTGGCAGTTCCAATTATGTTTAGATTTCAATTCCCTAAAATTGATTGCAAAGCTGGTGTTTTCTTATTTGAAGAAAAATCATGACGTTTTCTTTCTTTATCCATGGTCAGATTGGTGCAAACCTACTTCATCTAGCAAGAGTGGTAATGCTTGACTGCAGTCAACATAAAAAGTTGGATGTTTCTAAAGCTGAAGCTGAGCTTGACATGGCGAAGAATCATTTGCATAATTCCATAAGGTTGGTATTAGTTTGAGATGCCTATCTCTTTCTCAACTACTTTTGAATATCGAAACTCAAGCAAGTTATCATATGCTTTGTTTCTTTTTCTAGTCACAATTGTTCTTTCTTTTTACAGTGCAGTTTTTTTTTCTGTGTCCATGCCTTTTTGACAGGTGGATTTAATATTTTTATTCATACAACATTTAGGTTGGGTTGGTTCACTTAAGGAAAGGATAATATTTAATTAATTAGTTCTGAAATAGATTTATTTTATCGAATGAGCATTCAACAACTGATTATATTGTGGGGTAACCTTATGGACCTTATTGAATTATATTTGCTGAAGAAAACTTGTGCGTTTTAATTTCCTCCCAACATTATTGCATTACACCAGTAATTTCTTGTTGAAGAATTAGACTGGTCTTATATAACTTTTAATTGTAAACATTAATATAATTTGAACTATCATATTTTGAAGGATAATATTTGGTTTAAGGTGAAGGCATTTGCCTGGTTTGCCCAGCAATTACAGCCATCTCCTGAAATTTCAAGAATTTGTCTAGTCTATAGAATGAAGGACATTTATGATATGCCATTTCTTGTTCCATCTCAGAATTGCACGTGAATGTTTACGGAAGGTATCAAAACAAAAGGACAAGTTAAAGAGAAACAGTGAGCCCGGATATTCTAGAAAGGAAGGCCAAGCTGCACTGGCCATATTGGTTAGTTTTATGGGATTATTTTTGTGATTAAGAATGATTTGTTTATTAAAATATAAATGTAACTTTTTCAGTTGCAATCACTCAATACATTGTCGTCAGTAGAGTTAGAAAAGCAAGAATTGCAGAAGATTCAGGTTAGATTACAAGCCTTGATGGCATTACAACTAGGTTCTTTTCCCAAAGAAATGAGAAAATTGCAAATACAATATTTCTACTTGGTTAAGTGTTGATGTTTTGCTAAGCAGGAAGGGAACATTAACCTCGAGGCTCGGGATGCACTTCTTCAATGCATTTCTGCTTACAAAGAGGTAAACGTTTTTGTCTGATATTTTTTGGGGGATGTATAATCTAATTTTTCAAGTTAATTAATCGTCATATATAATTAATGTACTATTTTGGAACATTACTGAGTAGTATAACGTTATTTCAGGTAAAAAAGAAGTTGATTTTTTTCCTTTCTGAGGAGAGCATTTATATAAGATTTTGTTGATTGATGGTTCCATGTCTGCTAAAAAAATTGAAAGTTATGTCATTGGCTCATCTCATCAGAGTAATCAAATATGAAATGAAGTTCGATTAATAAATTCTTGCTATTCTAGTAATTCCTCATAGAAATTCTGGTGATGAAATATTTGATGAGAGTGCACACATATTGGGAGAATTATTACTGGACATTGTGCTTGACAGTGGCTTCTACAATGGTCCATGATATTAGGAGTCATGGGTGGTCCATAGATCAAAGCCGTTCATTTTATATTACAGAATATTAATCTCTTAAACCAATAAAATGAATGATTTGGATCAATAAACCACCCATGGTCCCTAATATTTTGACTGTCGATGTTTTTTTTTTGACATCTTTACAAATCTGTTGCTTTATGAATTTCATGTAGCATTAAGGAGACAAAATTTTCATCTCCTTACATGCATTTGAGACCATACAAATGATGTTTCATTAGCAAATCATTACATGAAGGGTGTGAACATCTTCCGTGCATTTCTTTCATATGGGATTTTGAAATCTGTTCCATCTTCATTCTTGCTTTGCAGTTTGTATCTGAGAAGTCAATTGCTGATACCCCTGAAATAAAGAACGAGTATCTTTCATGTTTAAAGCGAGCTCAAAATTTGTTTGGACACAAACTTCATTAGAAGCCAAGCAATGAAACACCATGACAGGATTTTTTGTTCCCCGTTTCTTTTATTTATTTTTTATTATTATGTTTATGTGTTTACTTCAATACATAGGCAATTTTTTTGTTGATAAAGGAAATAAGTAAAAAGGGAAACAATGTTACTGAGCATAGAAATACTGTTGTTAATTACACTACCTTTATATTGAACTGTTCTATGCTCAGTTATAGTATTTTCTTTTATATCACTTCAATATACTAGACCCCCATCCACCCCCATTTGATTCCAGAAATAATATTTTTCCGTTCTGGGAAAGTTGCAGTGCTAACATTTCTCTCGACGAAGCCATAATTTTTTCACTGAAAAGCATTTACCCTTGTATATTCTTGTTCTCTAGTTCCAAACATGACACTTCCGAGAGAAAATCTAGTAATGTATAGTAATCATACCTTCAAAGAACGTATCAAACTAAGCATCCAATTGATTTTTAAGTAAAAATCATTTGAAAATTTTGAAGTTGCAACACATTCTTACGATGAGATTATATATATAAAAAAAATTAAACTAACAGACAGTAAGATTGAGAAGGATGCAGTTTACAATTCCCAAAAGAAAAATCATGATGAGAACATAAAGGAAGTGCTGATTGTGAACTTTTAGTAGGGCATATACACACCACACATCTTGAAGTGGTTGGTTTCTGACTGAACCTAAAAGCCTCTAAAAAGGGTTGAAGAATAAAACTCTATTGGTGTAGACAAGTCAGAAAAATACATTGCTATAGGCCACACCAGTTTCTTACCGGAGCCAAACGACCACATATTTAAACTTCTGGTAGGTCCGAAAACCCATATTTCATTAAATGATGTTATTAAAATTCTGACAACATCATTGTGATTTGTGAACACTTCAAAAAAAAAGTTACACACACCATTCCTGACACGTGAAGTTCTCAACCACAACACATTGCATTGCATGGCGGAACATAAATTTTCCAAACACATTCACATTTTTCAAAAAGAAGTAGTCTCATGTGATCATGTCCTTCAAGCTCTTCTCTCTGAACTCTCTCGTTGAGAGAAAGAAGCCTCAAGAAACCAAAGATGAATTGGCCATTGTGAAAGCTGCTGCATGGGCATGGTACCTACATGGTTCAGGGTCTAAAGCAAAGGCCAAGAATGAGTTTGATGTCAAAAGATCTCAAACTGTAGCAAGGCCTTCACGTTACAAGTTAGAAGCTATGAGAATGGCTAAGGAAACACCATCAATTCGCCCCATTAAGCCTCTTCTTGACTCATATGAAGTTCAACGAATTTCAAAGCAATTGGATGGGCTTATTAAAGAGTCTGGCCAGAACAACATTGGCAATGGCTGCAGCAATGCAGATAACAGTGATCGTAAGGATAATGGTAACAGAAGGATGAAGAATAAGCAGAGGATGAATAAAAGGGCTAATATGGTAGGTGGCACTGCTTTATCAGTCAAATGTGTACCTACGGTTAATCTAGCTATGTGTCTGCCAAAGGCCAATCATGCTTTATGATCATTATCTGTTTTCCATTACTAGGTTTTGGTGATTTATATCTATCTAAATTGCATGTAATCCATGTTTCTGTAGAATAAATTTGTTGACCAACATAAGAAATTTAAACTAAGCATATATATGTTGTTTGTAGACAAAGTTTCTACAAATAAAGTGTCGTGCTTAAGTATTATGGTAAAATACATGATTAAAAAGAGAGATTGTGTTTAAAATTGTTAGCTTTTCCAAAATTAAACTCAGTGGTCAACCAATTTTCTTAATAAAGATTAGTCATTGTTAAATTCGGTGGTATTTAGAACAATAACATGAGTTGTCGGAGATTTCACGTTGTTTAAAGATATAATTAAATTAGAATATATATACATATAAACTTCATCTTACAAGATAATTTTATAGGATTAAGTTAGTTTAAAGTTTATTTCTTAACATAGTATTATATTCATCCAAAGTCTATTATAATTAAATTATCTATTGTTGGGTATATCATGTCATCGTCATTAAACCATAATTAATGTTTAATTACACGAGATATATATATGTCTCGATGTGAGAATTATGTTAGAAATTTCATGTTAACTAAAAATATGACAAATTTACACTCATCTTGCAAATAAATTTTGTAAAGCTTAGTTACGTTTGAAATTTGACTTAAAAATAACTCAAATCCAAATAATGTATTTTTCTTTCAAGAATTAACTTGTGTTAATTGTTACGTATGTTTTTGTGGAACATTTGGAAAATCAAAATCTTCATAGAAGAGAAAATAATTTGAAAGGATTTAATTTATAGAATCATTGATAAGAATCACGAGTCAGTGTAACTGAAGAAGTGTAGGTGAATGGTAGCTTGTGAAGAGCCCTTTTAGGGCTCAGTCATGTGATTCCTGGGACTCCTAACCTTACTTCCAATGTAGGAAAGATATAACACGTGCATTTCATAATCTTTACATCAGTGTGTTAGAAGTACCTAAATCAATTGAAGCTCATGTGTTTCTTTCTCTTCAAAGTAATAATTTGTATATCATCACTCAACACAAATGTGAAGGCTACTCATTTTGATAACGCTATCGTAGGTTAAAGTAAATAAACTTTGGTTTTATTGCTACCACTTCTGTTTTGGCATATGGCTTCTATCAATGAAATGAATTTTTCGTTAGAAAGTTTGAAACTATTAAGATTAGTCGCATTGGGTTAAGTTCACACAAACAAAAAGAGTTAATGCCGACTTTATACAAGCGATCCCTTTCATAATGTGAAGTTGTAGAAATCCAATATGATGAGAAATTAATTATCTTTTTGTGATTTGTTGTTCGAAAAAAAAAAGAAAAATTTCCTGGTTCAGTTTGCTTTGTGCCGACTTTATATTTCTTGGATCCCAAGTTTCTCTGTTCCCTTACTTATCTCTTTCAACCATAGCTCAAATTAACCTTAAATTATTGCCACACTCCAGTTGTTGAAAATAGAGAATGTGCCAATGGAGACTTTCTCATAAATATTGTATGCACCGATAACAACCCTTTCTTTGTTGGTAAAATTTATATCTTAATTTTAAAATATAAGGCACGTCTTAGATTATCAATTTATTTCAATATCCTGAATTTCTCATCTTGTTTTAATGTTTTAATGGTGCAACATGAGGGAAGAATTGTTTTTGATGGCAAAGGTTTATTATTTTTAAATTGTTTGATGTAGGGTTGCAGAACTTCATGATATAAATTCTCCTATGGGTCGTGTAGTGGCAGTCCTCTTCTGGTTATTATTTTGTTTTCGTTCTTGCTGAGAAGTGAGTCATGGGATGGTTGTCCTTGAATTCTACCTTGAAATTCCTTTTCATAACTCATATTGGTGGGCAATCTCTGATACCACAGCATGGGCATCACGCCAGTTAACAGCCTTAAATCGTCGTCCATCAGGACCACGAATCATGAGGTCTTTGAACCTCTTCCTTTTCAAACCATCATAACAAAAGTGGGTTTTGTCTGAAATCAACTCTTCATTTATGTCCTGCAATGGCCAAGCAGATCAAGCTTCAACAATAGCAAACTAAGAACCGAAACCAACCTCTTCTCTCCCTCAGAAGAAGAGTGATCTTGTCGTTGATAATAGAGCAAAGTTTCCCCAAAGCATAAAAACATTCAACAATTTAAGAAATACAAATTCAACCAAGACAATGATAAATGAAACCCCTTGGTCCCAAAAGATCAATCCTCTTACAGGGAATCCTCGCTAGTTGCAGGTGTAATTACATTAAGGATTCACATAAATTTTCACATAGATTTTGATTCTCTCATGTGAGATTTTCGTATGAAATATTAATAAGGAGAATGCAATGTTGCTCTCTAGAAACCATGTTGTGTACCTTTTCCTCTGTAAGTGATTTTTTGGCTTTGCTTTTCTCCTTTTCCTCTGTATCTTTTCTATCAACAAAAAAGGTTACAATAGTTTTAAGTTACACAAAAGCTTAAATAATTGTCTTTATTTCCTTTTCACATAAAAACTTTGTGAAAACTTCATTGGACAGTGATATGGTCCTTCTGAAAAGATTGGAGATGGTGCAACATTCCGAGCTTGATAAGATAAATGGAACCTAAATATGCCTTCGATCCTAAATTGCATAGTGGAATTGACAACGCAGATCTGCTGGAGGAACAAATCCTAAATTGTTTAGTTTACCCTAAACAATTTAAATAGCGACCTATGACTACTAGGTCTAAAGACGAGGACCACTTTGTTTTAGCCTAAAGATGAAGGTCATGCTTTACTAGAAATTGCATACATTCACTAATGACAGTGTATGATCAATTATACATTTGAAATGGTTCAACAAGGGTTTAAGTTTAAGAATGTAGAGTGAACCTAATATACAGCTGCAGTTTTATCAAGATTTACATAGATGAGCAACAAATGGCACTTGACAAGTGAATAAAACAAAATAACAGTAACTATGATCTTATTGGATTTAGCCAAAGGATACACAATAACTTCCATTACTCTTCCCCAAAAATGATTTGGTTGCCACCTTACTCTCTCCTATAGTAATATTCACTAGTGCAGAATTCTCATTTTACCTCGCTTTATATGCCTCGCTTGGCCAGGAACCGAAGCATATAATGGCGCGGTGGCATTTTTGCAATTAGAGCCAAGTTTTAGGCCTCGGTTCTCCAAATACCCGAAGCCAAAAAGGGGTATAGGCTCTGGTTCGCCCAAAACCGGTGCCAAATAGTGGTATAGGCCTCGATCCAGTAAGACCCGAAGCAAAAAAGTGGTTGGACGTTAGCTGTTTGGCCTCGGTCCAAGGAGACCCGGTGCCAAAAGGGGGTCTATGGCTTCGGTTCCCCTAACAACCGAAGCCATAAGGTTTATTTAGGGTTCGAATTTCGCGAACCATTTTTCTTCCCCGCGCCTGCGCCTCTACAACTCCTTCCCCTCGCTCTCTCTCTCGCGCTCTCTCTCTCTCTCTCCGCAAAAATGGTGTCCTTGCAGCATCCCACCGCTGGTGACGCTGGTGGAGTTCACGACCGGAAGCTCTGGCAACGACAACAAGGATTTCTACGACGTGAGTCTAGTGGACGGTTACAACGTAGGAATGGGAGTGAGGGCTACCGGGGGAACCGGTGACTGCAAGTACGCGGGGTGCGTGGCGGACCTGAACGGCGCGTGTCCGGCGGAGCTTCAGGTTAGAGCTTCGTGTACCCATCGAGGCCCGATAGTGTGGTTCTGAAGGAGTTTCCCCTGAGGGTTCCTGCAGGGAAAACGGTGGCGCTGGTGGGAGGAAGTGGGTCGGGAAAATCCACTGTGATATCTCTTCTGCAGAGGTTCTATGACCCGGTTGAAGGAGAGATACATGTTGATGGTGTGGCGATTCAGAGGTTGCAGCTGAAGTGGTTGAGGTCTCAAATGGGGTTGATGAGTCAAGAGCCTGCACTGTTTGCGACGAGCATTAAGGAGAATATTCTGTTTGGAAGAGAAGATGCAAGTGAGGAAGAGGTTGTGGAAGCTACAAAAGGCATTCAAATGGAATCTGCCCTAGACTGCGGCTCCTATAAGTGATGATTGCGGAGATGAGGTGGTGGAGAGTGGATTGCCGTCGGAAGTGAAACTGGGTATATGGCACCGGTTTTGAAATAACCGAGGCATAAAAGTGGGTATATGGCTTCGGGTGATAACCGAGGCCAAAAGGGGTACATTTTGGCCTCGTCCTAATATGCCTCGGTTCCAGACCCGAGGCAAAATGTGAAAAATAACCGGAGCAGAAAGCCCTTACTGCACTGGTGATTTCATGCTCGAAAAAAAAAGAGGCATGTACCTCAAGTAAAATTCATGATGAAACATCATATCTCAGATCTTGGAACCTTTTCATCAAGCTCAATTTGAAACCCTCAACTTCTGCATCCTCAAGTGAATTTGGTACAAACCTAATTACTGAAACGGCCCCGACCTGATGCATGGATGCTAGAGCTTCATCTATAACAATGAAGTAATTTATGTCAATAAAAAAGAGACAAAAAAGATTAGCACTAGCAGTACTATTTTGGTTTTGCTTTTGCACATCTTTCAACCTCATAATGATAATTTGAACCGAGTTATTGAGTTCTTAATAATAAAAAAATATTGACAAATATAATGTCCCAAAGTAATGGACAAAATTTAAGTTATCTTTCATCTTTAAAAGTCCATATCTATTGAATAAGGACGACAAACTGAATATTGTACAAATAAATTAATAAAAAGTTAGTAAGTAGTGGTTGAGTACTTTTGGTGTATTATTTAGAACAACAAAAGCACCATCGGTCTTAAATCTACCTCTCTAAGAGAGCATGAACATAAGTATCTTTTAAACAAGTCTACACAGAACACGTAAATAAAAATACTTAAGAATTATGATTCCACCTGAGTGTAATAGTGCATTACAATTTGACAATACAACCTTTACCGTAGTTAGGAGGTAAAAAGCATTAATACTAGGTTTTTATCAGTTTCTTGAAGCAGAACTGTTATTTCTCATCTTAAACGGAGAGGCAGTGTTGATTGCTCTCTTCTAACCAAACCAACAGGTTCAAAACCCAACTTTGATGCTGTTGAAATGAAGACTTACACTGTTTGTCCGAAGTTGACTTAAACATACCGAAGAATTTCAATTCACTTTATCTTCTTATTTTGTTCACATAAAATAGGCAACAGAGCAAAATTAACCTTAATGTTTATCTCCTAGAGAAGTGAATAACTATCGATAAGGAATCTCTTGGTAACCAAAAATTCCAGGTGTACCTTGACTCTACAGAAGCCACTGAATCACAGCCACATGTTGATGTGATCCCAATAAGGCTTATACCATTAGGCCAACGCCTAGGCCCATTCTTTTAATTTCTTTTATTTTTAATTAAATAAAACTTGTTCTAATTGAATATTTTTGTTAAATGCAGCCCATTTTCAAAGGTGTCAATTGATATTGGGCTTATGGCCCAATTCTCACCTCAGCTATGTTTCCAATCAACATGCACACATAGTGGGCAGAATCCTTGCTCCAGCGGCCCAATGATGGCATCATACCATCATGCTTCTTCAAATTGATTCATCCGCACACCAACGCTGATCTGGAGCAACCAATTCTCATGCTTCATCGTTATTGGGCTCAAGCCCAATCTGCATCAACGGGGTTCCAATTCCTTCAAGTGTCCAGAAGTTACCAACGCTTCCAGCCAATTTCCTTCCAGGCATGTCCATAGTTGTGCTAGGGTTCTGTTTCAAAGTGAGAAGCCCAATTTCAGCAAGCAGAGATTGAAGCCCATTACCGTCAAAGCACAAATCTAGTTTGACGCCCCTGGTGTGTTCCAGCCACTAGTTTCTTCATCCCGCGTTGGAACCAGCATTTATTGTCCTATGTGCATCACTTTATTGGGCCTGAATCCAATTGCTTCAGCGGCCCAATGTTTTTCCAATGCAACGAAACAGATCTCACCAACACCTTCATTGTGCTTTGCCATGCAACCCTAACTGCCCTTCTCATTTACGAAGGCCAACCCTCTGCTAGGGTTTCATTCTCAAACCCTCTTGACGGCGTGCAATATCTTCTTGCGTTCGTGCGAGCCTCACACCTTCCATATGTAGCCTTTAGGGTTCTGTTTAGGCAGCCAATATTTCTCTCGCTGTTAGGTCCATGTTAGACAGTGTCTATTTGTTGGTTTTCCGGTTGTCTCTTCACCTATATAAAGGCAAGCCAATCTCATGTAATAGTTAGCTTTGGTGAATGAGATATTTCGGTAGAGATCACTCCCACATTCGTCAGGTCACCCTAAACCCTAGGTTAGGTCCTTACCTACTCGGGTTGCCCCAAACCAGTGAGATTCGAGCATTATTCACCGATTTTAAGCCTTCCGCTGCGTTTTCCAGTCGATTCCACCGAACCATCAAAGATTGGAGGCCGTTCTCTAGCGAACAAAGCACATTTCCGCTGATGGCCTCATTAAGTGGTATTCAAAGCCAATCGGTTCTCGGAGTGTTGCAAGATAAGTATTCACGCCTTATCTCTACTGTTTTCTTCTTCAATGTTTGCTTCCGTCTTGTTTCTCATTGATTGCATTGTTGCTCTTTGTTGATTTTGTGTTGTTGTGGTTTGTTTCATTGAAATTGATTCAAATCTGTTTGTTCCGAATATTCTTGAATCAATACTGTTGATATCATGTCTTAAGCTGCCTAATATGCCGTTCACATGCATGTCTTAGGTTTAATTTCTTTTTCTTACTTAGCTTTAATTTTTTTTTGAATCATGTTTTGTCTTAGGTCATGTTAGTTGCTTTGTATGTCGCTAATTCCATAGATGTGTACCTAAATTGTGTTTTGTCTATTGTTTCATCACTGTTCAGTATATGTTTTAATTTGGATGCGTAGTTTCATGTGTATGTTCTAGAGTTCTTTAATTGCTAGTAGATCAATAACAATTTTTCTGCAGTGCATTTTCCACTGATTCATGTTTTATTCATGCTATTCCTGTTTTCATATTGTTTTCCAGTTCTGTTCTAGTTTCAGTTGTGATGTTTTTCACTGATAGTAGTTGATTATGTTGTTCCTTGCTGCTGTTTTCCATTCACTGTTACTTGTTATTCACATCTTTGCTTGAGTCTATGTTTTAATCATTTTGCTGGCCAAGGATTGTTGTGACCAAAGCATTTAGTGAGCATTCCATCATAGTGAAATCTTATTCATATCAAAATTTATGTGTGGAAATGCAAGCTTGATCACGTGAAAGCATAGATTGCATTAGTGTTGTTTTTATGCCAATTGCATCTGGTGAAGTGTGGATAACATTTTCGTATCTGCTCGTTGCTATATCACATATTTGACTTCTGTGATTAGCTTTAAAAGATTAGTTTCTCGGCCATGTTGTTCTCTCTGGATTTAGTGATGTCTCTTGCTAATCAGTTCTGGACCATTACTTTATATAGTTTTACTCGTCAATTTGGATCTGGATTAATGTCTGCATGCTCTAACTAGACTCATATTCAACTATTTGAATTCAAATACTGTTGAACTTTGTTGATATTGGCAACTGCATTTGTTTTCATTATGTGTCTGCTTAATCACTATTTGTTGATCTGTGATTATCATAGATTGTGTCTCTTATCATATATCTACAGTTCCATATATCTGCCCTGTTGTGCTGGATTTTCATTTGATTTGATTTCAATTTAGTATCTTGAATTAGTGATAGTTTGTGTTATTGAACTTACTAAACTCTACATCAAACTGAGTTATTTTGTTTCAGTTTCTGTTTTGATTCCATGATAGTAGTGTGACATTATGATGCATTGTCTGAAGCTTTACATGGCAGATTATTCATATATGTGATGCAATTTTTTTTATGTTGACTGTTGCTTCTTACTGCAGTGCTGATTTTGGCCATATTCATTGTCTTGAATCAGTTTGAGTTGGTATCTGTCTATTGTTGTTTGATAGTTTCCATTCAGCACTTGCCTTTTTTGCATGCACTGTCTGCGATTTCTTGTCTTGTGTGCTTTTCATCATTGTTTTTGAGTTGAATCATTTGAATCTGTCATATGCCATTGACCATTTGAATGGAATTGGAAAATTGCTTTGAAGTGAACTGTGCTTTAAAAGATTAGTTGCATATGTGATTTATGTGAGTTGAAAGCCAATATGTGGATAAGAATATGATGTGAAAATCTGCCTTGATAGATAATGTTTGACTCATTTGAGTGAACACAAAGAGAGAGAAAAACAAAAGAGAGCACGAGAGAAACTTGAAAAGCTTCGAGAGTTTGAGAGCAAACTGCAACATTCTTTTCTTTTGTAATTTCTATTTTGATGTCACGGACTTTGTGTAAATTTTTTTCAGTTTTATGTTTCTTTTATTTGCTTCATTTGGCTTAGGTGGGAAAATGCTTTAGAGCAATCCCATCCTTAGCATTTAATTGTAATAGTTTTTAAACGTGTAGTGTGAGATTCAAGGGGTTCCAAAGGCCACTTGAATTTTCACTTAGGATTTTCGTCTAGTTTATGTTTTCAGTCTTTATGTTTTATGTTTTTATGCTTTCAATGTCCAGGTTCTGTTTTACGTGCTTTGTATGCTTGTATTTCTGTTTTAGGTCCCGTGATATCTAGGTGTCATCTGTTTACCACCTAGTTGACCTTCTTTTGGTCTTTAGATTTCACTTTCTTCACACACTTTGTCAATTTTTTTTCATACAATCTGTTTCATTTGTATTTTTATTGAGAAATTTTGTGAAAGCATTTTTTAGAGATCTTTGGCTAGGAAAGGCTTGGTTCCTAAGCTTGTCCATGTGACTCACCTCCCTTTCCTGGGAGTATCTCTAGAAATCTTTTCCATTATTTTCTCTTTAGAAATTCATTAACTTCTTTTTGAAAAACAAAATTATTTTGCTAAAATTGTTTCAAAATGAGTTTTTCTTCTTCTAGCCGTGTGCATTTAGGTAGGCATAGTAGTGTGTATTTAGATAGGCATAGTAGTCATGAGTTGCATCATAACATTCATAATGACATTTCATTCTTTGGGGAAGATATAGGACCAATATCATTTAGAGATTGGATGTGGGATACTGAGAAATTGGTGCAACCGTTGTTTAGTAAATATACTCATCTAGATATTCTTAGGCATGTTACATCTAAGTTTGTAGGACGCGCATTTGATTGGTGGTAAGAGAGACAATATAATGTGAAAAAGGGGAGAACATCATGCATCAATACATTTTATGACTTAAAAACATGCATGTGGAAACATTTCATTCCCCCTTCATTTAGGATCACTGAAGCACAACAAGCTAGGATAGAAGACTTCATTGACATTGGGGATGCATTCATCCAAAACATCGTTAAGTTTTCTAGACTAGAAAAAGACTTTAAACATAATTTGGACTTGCTCTTGAGTGAACAAAGACAGAGAGAAAAATACAAGAGAGAGCAAGTTAAACATCAAAAGCTTCGAGATGAAGAGAGAAAAAGAAGAGCATGAGAAGCTTTGTGCTCAACGAGAACAAGAGGAAAAAGAGATAAAAGAGAAGAAAAAAAGAGAGAAAGGAGAAAAGGCTAAAGAGGAGACTCTAAGAAAAGCAAAAGAAGAGAATGAGAGAAAAGACTTAGCAGAAAGAGAGAAAATACGACAAAAGAGTGAGCTTGAAATACAATCATCAGTGGTAGAGTTAAAGATCGTTTCAAAAGCAAAAGGGGAACTAATTGTTAAGGATTTGGTGTTCAATCCTTCACCAATCCCTTCCATTATGTTCCAATTTTCAAAAGGAGTTCTTCCATCTTTCAACTCTATTCACTTTGTCATTAAATCTTTTGTTTTGTTTCCTTATCAAAATTTTTGTTCTCAATCTCATTCCTTTATTTCATCCTCCTCAACATCTTGTGTAAAAACAGACTTTGACTCTAAAATTCTTTTCACAAATCATTTTAGTCAAAGTGTCACACATTCTTTTTATGAAGTGGGCCTAATATCATCTTTTTCAATCTTCAAAAGCCCATTTTCACAAATTTTCCATTCAATTTTACTGCTTGGTCATTTTGATTTTACTTCAATTTTATTTGATGACTACTGCAGATTTGTTTTTGATCCTGGTGGACTAGTCACTTTCATTACTGTGGGCCTTTAATAACCCTTTAGATCTGAGGACCGGTCCTCTTTAAGGGGGAGGGGATGATTGATCCCAATAAGGCTTATAGCATTGGGCCAATGCCTAGGCCCATTCTTTTTAAGTTCTTTTAATTTCTTATTTTTAATTAAATAAAACTTCTTCTAATTGAATATTTTTGTTAAATGCATCCCATTTTCAAAGGTGTCAATTGATATTGGGCCTGTGGCCCAATTCTCACCTCAACCATGTTTCCAATCAACATGCATACATAGTGGGCTGAATCCTTGCTCCAACTGCCTAATGATGGCATCATACAATCACGCTTCTTCAAATTGATTCATCCGCACACCAACGCTGATCTAGAGATCCCAATTCTCATGCTTCATCGTTATTGGGCTTAAGCACAATCTGCATCAACGGGGTTCCAATTCCTTCAAGTGTCCAGAAGTTACCAACGCTTCCAGCCAATTTCTTTCCAGGCACATCCATAGTTGTGCTAGGGTTCTGGTTCAAAGTGAAGCCCAAATCTAGATTGACGCCCCTGGTGTGTTCCAGCCACTAGTTTCTTCATCCCGCGTTGGAACCAACATTTATTGTCCTACGTGCCTCACTTTATTGGGCTTGAATCCAATTGCTTCAGCGGCCCAATGTTTTTCCAATGCAACGAAACAAATCTCACCAGCACCTTCATTGTGCTTTGCCGTGCAGCCCTAACTGCCCTTCTCATTTACGAAGGCCAACCCTCTGCTAGGGTTTCATTCTCAAACCCTCTTGACAGCGTGCAATCTCTTTTTGCGTTCGTGCGAGCCTCACGCCTTCCATATGTAGCCTTTAGGGTTCTGTTTAGGCAGCCAATATTTCTCTCGCTGTTAGGTCCATGTTAGACGGCGTCTATTTGTTGGTTTTCCGGTTGCCTCTTCACCTATATATAGACAAGCCAATCTTATGTAATAGTTAGCTTTGATGAATGAGATATTCCGGTAGAGATCACTCCCACATTCGTTAGCTCACCTAAACCCTAGGTTAGGTCCTTACCTACTCGGGTTGCCCCAAACCAGTGAGATTCGAGCATTATTCACCGATTTTAAGCCTTCCACTGCGTTTTCCAATCGATTCCACCGAATAATCGACGATTTGAGGCCGTTCTCTAACGAACAGAGCACATTTCCGCCAATAAATGGCTTCGATGGCCTCATCACATGTGATGGAGGGCCAGAGTGACAGAGAGGGCGTAACGAAGCTGAATCGCAGAGTCACTGATTCGCTACAAAAGAGGCTACAACTGAGGCTACGACGAAGATGGTGCGACGAAGACGGGGAAACGAACAGCGCGACCGAGATGAAGCGACAAAGAGAACGCCGATGGAGATGGCGCGACGAAGACGGCGCGACGGAGATGGCGTGACGAAGACGGTGCAACGGAGATGGTGCGACGAAGACGGAGCTAGCGCGACGAAGATCGCTGCAACGGAGGCTATGACTTTGCTTAATAGCGGAGCGAAATCGATTGGCACTCTGAACTTAGGTTTTCGAGTGAAAGGGAAAAATTCATTAAGTTTTATGATTTGGGAGGGAATACGTGAATTCACTCAAAGAAGAATGTGTTGCAATCTGCGGAGGTCATAAACCTCCTTAAAAAAATAAAAAACTCCCTTCTATTATCAACTTCTATAAAATCTATCATAATCAGCCCATATGATCTTTATTTGTGGAGGTCTTTTTAACCTCCAAAAAATGACCCATGTTA
>Ga0209389_1001255_pt1 | contig 17625 bp, 16 predicted proteins | sample CowpearedBW_FD_187526 | JGI IMG/M metagenome (GOLD analysis project Ga0209389, IMG submission 187526) | Root nodule microbial communities of legume samples collected from California, USA - Cow pea red BW (SPAdes) (version 2) | ecosystem: Host-associated > Plants > Roots > Nodule | place: USA...
ATATATATATATATATATATATATATATATATATATATATATTTTGTCTTTAGACCTATTAAGTCCAATAAAACTATATGGACATTAAAAGACAAGGAAGTAAAGAATCCAAAATTAAACAAGCTCAATTGGAGTCTAATTAAAGTTCAATTAAAGAAAGTCAAAATAAAGAGAAAATACTCAACATGACAAGTGTGATACTAGCATGGAAAACATGATTTCATCTTAGTCATTAAAATTTCAGTCAAGTGTGATTTGGGTAAGTATATATAGTTAACCCTCTATTATACACATTAGAATTTATAAAAATTTTAGAAACTCTTAACCTTGATTGGATGGAGAATTTTACAGTTTTCACAACAATCAAATCCATGAAATTTGAAAGTATTTTTAAATTGTTTCATTTTTTAAATACATTATTTGGATATCAATTCAAATATAGTGAATTTTTTTTAATAAAGTATTTCAATTACCATCAAATAAAAAAATGTAAATATTAAATAATTATTAAAAATTAAAAAAATATTAATATTGACTATCAAGGTCGACTCGACTTTACTACTAGTCTAGGTCGACTCGACTCTATTTGGTCTAGGCCGACTAGTTTGAACTTTTGGCTCGGGTCGACTTACCTCGACCATCTCGGACTGACTCACATCGACTTTCGATTTGGACAAACTCGACTCAAACTTCAATCAAGGACAACTCGTCCTAACCTTTGGTATGAGACAACTCGTGTTGATGATTCGCTCAACCTTCGATTTGGACAAACTCAACACAAACTTTAGCTCAGGCTAACTTAGATCGACTTTCAACTCGGACTGACTTGTGTCGACATTTGATCCGAGACGAATCGGCTCAACCTTTAACCCGGTGAACTCGTCTCAACCTTAGCCAACCTTTCTCAATCTTTGGTTGAGCCTTCAACACAAACCGATTCACTTAAGCCTTGGGTCTAAGTCAACTTAACTTGACCTTTTGTAAGTGGAGTAAAAGTGGAGTGAAAAGAAATGAAATTTCAAATTACTTATATTTGTTAAGTTAAATTATTCGGTTGGTCCCAAAATTGGCTGAAAAGTTGGTTCTCAATTATATACACACTTGGTTATGTATAAATTTTATTTTAAAATGTTCGATGTAAGTTTTAAAAAGAAGGTCCAATTCACCAATCTCTTTAATCTTAATCCTTTTATTCTAATAAGTTAAAACACATTTAGTATGGGCACATGTATTTACTTTTTATTTTTATGATAATAAAAAATAAAATTATTATTATTGTTATTATTATAATTATAAAATTAAATATAATTTTATTGTAAGTAATTTTTATTTATTTATAAGTAATAATTTAATTAAAAAATAATTAAACTTAAAAAAATCAAATCAAAAAACAGCTAAATTTAAACCAAATGGTGACTTAAAAATAATATTATAAAAAAATTAAGGGTTAAATATGTTTTTGGTCTCTTAATTTTCTTTGAATTTTGGAATTAGTCAATTTTAAAACTATGGACCAATTTAGTCCTTCATCTTTCGAAATATGTGAATTTAGTTTTTTTAATCAAATTTTGTTAGTTTTATTTAATGTTTCATAAACAAATTTTGAGTTGTTTATACTATTTGACACATTTTTTACTTTAATATTAAGTTAAATACTATTGTGAAATGCATTTAAAATGTCAAATAAACTTAACAAAGTTTGATTAAAAGGACTAAATTCACGTTTTTCGAAAGATGAAGGGCTAAATTGGTCAAAAGTTTCAAAATTGACTAATTCTAAAATTTACTTAAAGTTAAGAGACCAAAAACATATTTAACAAAAAGTTATTTAAAAAGTAAAATTAAAAATAAATATAAACTCACAAACAAATCTTTTATATATAGATATAGAAAATAGTCAATTTTCAGTTAATATAAAATATTTAAAAAGTAGTTTACAGCTCAAGAATTTTAAAAAGAGTTATATGCAATTGTGAAATATATTTAAGAATTAATTGAATTATAAAATACTTAAAATATGAGTATATGTTTTATACATCCATTTGTCAAAAAGAAAAAAAAAACTTAAATTTTACACTTTGGAACAATTAACATATTTTCTATATTATAATTTTAAAAAGTATACTCTTAATATAATAATTTATCCTTCAAAGAAGTTGATTTTATAAAATTTGATACTAAAACGGTACCATTATATAATCCATTAATTCTTTCATGAATTTTATAAAATTTGATACTAAAACGGTACCATTATATAATCCATTAATTCTTTCATGAATATTATTTAATTGAAATATTAATTACAAAAAGATAAATAAAATTTAATTATATAAAACGAGTGTTGATTAAGATGGTTTACAGTTTTTTTCTTTTCATAATAATGACTTAAACACAACCCCACAATTTCAGTTATAGCCCTAATAAGTTCGATCACAATATTTCAGAGCTAATTTTAAAACTAAAAAAAAGATGTTTTACCACTGTATTAGTTGAACGTTATTTTCCTACTATAACCTTTCAGCCAACACAAATTGACACATTTCAGCGTTCCTTATTTTATTGTGAATATGAATTAAATAAATAGTTAGTGTATAAAAAAAATAAAAACAATTGAACATTGATAATTAATGATTCAATAGGAATTATTCAAAATAATTTATTAATTTGACACAAAAATAAACAGAAAAATGTATTTTTATAATAATTTGGTACACTAAAAAATAATTAAATATGTTTTTCGTTTTAATTTTTTTTAAAAAAATTAAATATAAGTATTTTATCCCTAAAAATCATGTTATACCTCCTCTCCACAAATGGCACGTAAAAATTATATTACAATACAGTGTAAAATTCATTTTTCAAATAAAAAAAAAATTCTACATATAGTTTCACCAGTGCAGAAAAGTGTTTTTGCCGCGGTTATTTTGGTCATTTGGCCTCGATTTAAGATCCGAGACATATCTAGCCGAGGTAAAAAAAGTCCACCTTTCTGCCTCGGTTCTTACCCGAGGCATATCTCATCATTACTGTCTCGGTTCTGATACCAACCGAGGCATAAAATACGTTAAAAATTAAAAAAAAATAATTTCGAAATGGCTGAAACCTGCAAGAACACAAACAAGCAAAAATGCAACTCCGCTAGTTCGCAAAACCTCAACACCTAGCGCGTCCAAAATCTCGTGCCAACAACCATTACATCAACCATTATGTGAAGTTCACCTGCACCAAAACGTGAGGAAACACAACAAGACGAACCCCAACCCTACAGGAAAAACACCCAAGCAAATGGATTCAAATCGCAAAATGAAAACGCAAAAAATACCCCAATGTGCGGACGAAGGTAAGCTGTTGTTCTCGTCGGAGGAGGCGCAACGCCGGCAGCAAGTGGAAAAGGCGGGCACGGCGGCGGATCTGCGATGGTGGGTCGCGGGACTGAACAGTGAAGATGCATCTGCAGTGTTGGCAGAACGACGTGGAGGCACAAATTTTCGAAGGTAGAAGATGCATCTACAGTGCAGCGGATTTGGGTTTTTAAAACCTAACTGGATGTACTTTTGCTTAGCTCTATTTGCATCATTTCTCTCATTAATGCTCTACATTAGGATAAGAGAAAAATAACAATCAAGGTAGATTGTAACACGTAGCTTTAACATAATAAGACATCAAATAAACTTACCTGGATAGTACTAATGTTCCAATATTTGAGCAATTGCTTACATGTGTTTATTCTGTTAGTACCTGGATAGCCCATATTTGGATAAGAGGTTTTAGCATCATTTACAATTTATATTCTGAAAAACTTAGATGTAATCACAGGTTTCGAAGAAACTACTCTGTATCTTTAGAGAAATATAATTACAACTTTACTTTTATTTTACTTATAAACTAATTATTACAATATGGTTATAAATTTAATTTATATTATATATACAAAAGCTCTTTTTCTTACACCTCCTACCTCTTACACCCTAAGTCTTTATAAGACAATACGTAATCATGAACAATAGTTTGGTCATTCCACAGAAAAGATAGGAAGAAATGGGCCAAAGTGCATTACAGTGAACTCTTAATTCTTCCTCTAGAGAGTCCTAGTTTCATACAATAAAATCTAACTTCTCGTTCAACATGTAATTCCATTTTTGATTCTAAATAAAAATCATATTCAGAGTGTTCAGTATGCCTATGAGCCTTAGTGTAAGAGGGGAGATTAATTAATTAGTTCAACTAAGAACAACTACGGTAGGTATACTAAGAACATAAACAATAACCCTCATCTCATAAGCAAAATTAATTAAACCAAATTCAAAGAAATTCAATAAATCAGGGAATAAACACTAAATTGTATAGGTAAGAGAAAAACCTTTATTGTACCGATCATTGTGAAGAGACTAGAAGCAATGTAGATGTAGAAGAGATAAACCCTAGAATGTGAGATGTCAAAATTAGAAAAGGGGAGAACAATGAGTGTAAGAGAGAAACGATGAAGAACGACGAGCAATAAACGAAAATGAAGAATAGAGAAATGATGGCTCAGCTACTTGAGAAACGAAAATCGCAATAGTGAATGGGAGAGGAAGCTGCAACGTAGTTGGACTCGAGAGGAAGCCGTGACTGCGTAGTTGGACTCGATAGGAAGCCGCGATGGTTGAACTAGAGAGGAAGGTAGGCGACGTAGTTGGACTGGCAACAGTCAACAGGGGAGATGCACTGGTGTGCAACCATGAATGAGAGAGACAATATGTGAATGTGCAACAGTGAAGAATGGGAGAGACATTTTTTGATCTAACATAAGGGAGGGAAAGGAAGAAAAACTCTTAAAGTGGATTTCACTTTCTTTCGGACCACATTTTTTTTAGCCCACGTGTTTTAAAGACAACATTCAAATAAATGTGGGTCTTAATTTGCTTTATATCACATTTATAAAACTGTTGTATTTAATATATTTAAGCAACATTTATAGACTTGTACTATATTTTAGTGTGGTCTAAAATGCAGAATGACGTAGTGAAATTATTGTATTTCAGTATAGTTGAAAATTTGATGGTCAACTGTGATGATGTCACCAAGCCTAACACACAAAATCCCAAAAAGGAACGGAAAAAATGTGTTTTTATTCTATAAATTAAAATATTGAATTAGTTTAAAAATTTAAATATGAATTAAAAGTATGCAAAGATGAAAAAATTGAAGGATATATAAGAAAAGAAATACTCATTTCATATTTTATGTTTAAATAAAGAAGAATTGACAAATGTAATTATTGCCTCCTTTATTGTTGTTCCATTCACAATATATATATACATAAAGATTACATAACTAGCTACCTCAATCTATGCTAATTACATTTAAATCATTCCTAAATATAATTTGTACAAACTGTCACAATTATAACAAATATTACAATTGTGGTAACAAAATCAATTATAATAACAAAAAATATGTATGGAGAATATTAGGGAGTATCAACAATTATTATGAGATATCTCATTACTCCCTCAAGTTGGGGTATATGGATTACAAATGCCTAACTTAGAAAGAACACATTTAAACTGAGTCTTCCCTAAAGCCTTGGTTAAGATATCTACTAGTTGAGCATGGGAAGACACATGACCAGTAGTAATAATTGCTCGCAAAAGCTCATCACGAACAAAGTGACATTCCACTTCTATATGTTTTGTGCGCTCATGGAAAATAGGATTAGAGACAATGTAAAGAGCATATTGATTATCACAATAAAGTTTTATAGGACTATGGTGATTGATACCAAAACATGACAAGAGTTCCTTCAACCATTTTAGCTCACAAATGGTAGTAGTCATAGAACGATATTCTGCTTCTACAGAAGAACAGGATGGTGTGTTATTTTTTAGTTTTTCATGAGATGGGTGAATTACCAAGAAGAATAAACCAACCAGTAAGAGATTTTTTTGTCAAAGAACAATCAACCCAATCCGAGTCACACCAAGCATAAAGTTGTAAATCACAATTAACACTTAACAAAATTCTTTGTCTAGGGTTAGCCTTCAAAAAATGCATAACATGTAGGGTAGCTTCCCAATGTTCTTGTCGATGATGTTGCATGAATTGTGCCAGTGCATGCACACAATAAGAAAGCTCAAGCCTAGTAACAGACAGTACTAACTTGCGATGTTATTTTGGATACAGAAGAAGAGAACCTTAAGCTAAAGATAGGCAGTGTTGAGGATCTATGGGAGAGCCAATCGACTTAGCTCCTAACAATCCTGCTTTAGATATAATATCCAACGCATATTTATATAGACACAAGAAAATTCTAATAGAGTTATGAGCCACCTCAATGCCTAAAAAGTATTTCAATCGTCCAAGGTCTTTCATATGAAAACATGCATACAAGTATGTTTTGAAGGCTTTTATAGCAACATTGTCATTGCAAGAAATCACGAGATCATCCACATAGACCAACACATGGAGTTGCACATTTTTACGTTGCATTGTAAATAGTGAATGATCAGAAGTGGATTGTGTAAATCCATAGTGTTTCAAAGCACCAACAAATTTTGCAAACTAGCATCGAGGAGCTTCTTTCAAGCCATACAATGACTTGTGAAGTCTACAAACTTTGTTTGAAGTTCTAGATCGAAATCCTAAAGGAAGTTTCATATACACCTCTTCTTCCAAGTCCCCATGCAAAAAAGTATTGACGCGATCAAATTAATACTACTTATCTATAACAACTTTAGTGTTGTTAAGAAAATAGTCAACAAAATAGAAAGGGTAAAATCAACCCTAAGTCGTCTCCCAACAAACACGAGATTGATTTCTAACAAATTAGTACTTATAAAAACTATATAAAAGAGTTAGTCAAATAAAATAATAAAAATATAAGAGGATTAAGATAAACAAAGAAAGAAATAAAATTCAAAAGATAAAAAGAGATAAAAAGAATAATAAGAAAATAGGTTGATTCCACTACTATTTTAAAATAGAATCCATCATTGGTTTTGTACAGATTATTGTTATTGATTTCTAGTCAGAGATTTCAAATTAATCAATGTAACTTCTCAATTAATTTGTTGACATCCTCTATTTTAACCAAAGTAACTTCTCAAACAAAAGCAAGAACTTTATAGATTAATCATATTAAATTTAACCAAAGTAACTTCTCAATTAAATATTACTATGGCTAATCATGTCTATTATGTTACCTCTTGTATCTAGTAAAAAATTAATTAACCACAATAACTTCTTCATTAATTCTAATCAAAGTTTTCACCTTTAATCAAAGTAACTTCTCAATTATTAGCAAGAACCTCATTCAATCATATGAAAGTTTCTAAATTTAACCAAAGTAACGTCTCAATTAAAATTTAAAAACCCTTAGACTCATATGATTGTTATGTCATGTAGATTTAACACCGTGCTAACTTGCTACAATGTAAAAATCATAACTTTTACTTGATTAAGAGACAAAAGACATAGATGAAAATAAATCAGAACATGAATCAAAAGAACAAACAAATTTATTGATTTAACCTCAGAATCCAATTAAGAAATTGCAATGGAACTAACCCTTGAAGCTTAGCCCTCCATGGAATGCAAAATAAAATAAAAATATAAGAAGAGAATATGGAGGGAGAGAAGGAAATTAGGCCAACTAAGAGTTCTTAAACTCCGAAGTTCCGAACTTGTCCTTTATACTTTCTCTTGGTCTTTTTATTTTTGGATTGGGCTTTCTGTTGCTAAAATCTCTCAAATATCTTTAAAATAATCATAAATATCCTTTTTCATTATAGTTGTTATGAATATCTAAAAATATTTGGAGAGATATAGTCAATTTTAAACTATTTGACAAATATAGTTGGTTGATAATATCGATATCTAATTGTTCCGGTCAAGAAAGGTGTAAAATAACCTTCTACCGAAGATAATAAGAAAGACCAATTTTGAACCTTAGCTACTGACTCACTTAGGTCAAAATTGATTTGTCCCTTGACCATGGGAGTAACATTCTTATTTGTAGAAGGTAAATCGGTTACAAATATTACAGATATACATAATCGGTTAATGCATGATTATAGCTTTAGAGATAATCTAAGATATCCTCCTAAATAACAACCAGAATATTTCCTCAACAAATAACTAATGTATCCTCTATTAAATACAACCACTTAGCATAATCTAAAATTCTATCTTCACGTGCTTTATCTCTTCAACCCTAACTTAGTATTGATAAGTCGGTCTTAAGATGACGCTAATATCCTTCTCCTTCTTGCAATGACCTCGGTTATGCGGAGATAACTTCAAGCCTCCTCCTTTCTCATACATCAACAACCCTGTAACTTTGCCTCGTCTTTATGACGACACCAATCTTCTTCTCTATACATATTCACCGCTAGGTCGACTTTATGACGATGCTAATCTTCTTTTCTACACATCTTCACCGCCAGGTCGGCTTTATGACGATGCTTCTCATACCTTTACCTTTCGCCACTCTGACGATGCTTCTCACACCATACCCCTCGCCACTCTAACGTCGTATTCTTGGTAGGTACATAGCTCTCCAACTTTTTGAGTTTCCTCTTTTCAAGATAGGGAACTCATAAGTTGTCACATCATTAACTATTGTCGTTCATCATTCCCCACGACCCATCATCACGTTTCAATTACCCCAGCCACGTGTCCCATATCCAACGAGCTTTTTTTTTTCAAAATCATAACCTGCACACTTACCCTCCCACTTTTTAAGCTTATTCTTTACCCTAGTAGTACCCTTTCAGTTCCCATCTTCACCTTTTTTTGCCTTTCTTCCTCTTTTTGTACGTTGTGCTTGCTGCTTTCGCTCCTTACTCCACTCCCAAGTTCTTTTGATTCTCCCTCACACTTCATTTACATTTCTTGCTCTTATATTGGATTTCCTAATGATTTTTCCTTATCATTAGCTATTTTTCCATGTAATTCTGCATTTTCTTCATTTATGCGTTGCAACTTTATTTCCCTCTTAATTGTGTGCTTCCATTTTGTTTGCTTCTTATTGTGTACCCTTTTAGAAATCCCTTTACATATCCCTTATCCACATATCCTCATGTCTTCATACGACCCTTTATATCCCTGGGCCGCCCTTGCCTTGCGACGAGAAATTTCTTCTATGACCACAACTACCAGAGTTAGGGCGTTTGGACGCCATCAGACCTTATGCCAAAGCAATGAGGATGATGCAATAGTTTCTGTGTGCGATAATGATGAACCTATATGTAGGGATGGATCTAAACATCCTTTTTCCCTTCACAGATTCACCAATATGTACATTACCGTTTTGAAAAACTAGGTTTAAGGATGCCCTTTAACACCTTCGAAAAGGAACTTCTCACCACCTTAAATGTCACCCCCTGCCAACTACATCCTAACAACTGGGCTTTTATCCAAGCCTTTCAAATATTATGCACACACTTCGACATCATTCCCTCAGCAAACATGTTTCTCTATTTTTCGAACTGAGATCCCCCCAAACAAATGTGGTGTTCTTTGAGCGAAGTCAGTGGCCGATGTCTACTTACTTTATTCAACTCTTCATACAAAGGGTTCAAGGGAGTCTTTGTAAAAATACAAGCTCCCAAGCACAATCCCTCCCTCCTAGAGGGCTTTCCCTTATACTGGTGTCAATTCCCAAATTTACAAACCCCTCGACAATTAGGAGACCTGGACCCTTGTAAAAAAAGAGATTGCCTAATGTTGGAACAACTAAACATTATTTTTGACACACGAAAACTCTTAGAGCTGGAATTCCGAGTGGTGGACCTAAAATTCCACATCGGTACTAACCTTCCCTTCTTCCCCCTTTTTGTCTTTTAACTATACTTGCCTTTCTTTCACTCTTAATCATAAATTTTTCCTCTCATCTTTTGCAAAAAATCTCATGGCTATGTCATAAGAGGATGTATTGAAATGGGCTCGTCAATTAAAGAAACAAAAGATCTCTAGTGTCGGCACTAACTCTTCCATCCCTCTCCCTCAGACTGAGGTACACGAAGAACTATCCGAACCGGACAAGCCTCTGATGAGGAAATATAAAATTTCCCGAGGCAAGAAAATCGTAGAAACCACCTCTCAGCACTCTACCTCTCAACTTCAAACTCCTGTATTTCAAAACCAAACCATGGATGACACTAAGCTGAGCTTTTGGAACCCTAAGTTCCCACATTCTTCTCATGGTCGCAAGCACAACTACCTTCGCCAAGATGCCTTCGCACTCTAAACCCGAAACGTCAACAATATCCACGAAGGTGTTTTAGAAGGTCTTCATCGAGCCGAGGTTTCCACCTTTGCTTTACTTGACCAATTTAACATCCTTTCCCATATAGAGAAACAACAAATGAAAGACTTGGAGGAAAAAAGAAAATCCCTAGAGCTCTCATTATCCGAAAGTTCTCGGCTTAAGACTGAGGTGACTGAACTAAGAGGCCTTCACAACTAGCTAAAACAGAAGGATGAGCAGCTTCTTACCTTAAAAGATAAGTTGAAGAACTTGGAGCTTGAGAAGAAAACCTGGAAGACCTAAGAACAAAACCTAATCAACAACTCTGACCTTTTAAAGGATCAAATAGGTTCCTCTCTCAACATGGGTTTCCAACTTGCCCTCGATCAAGTTCGTGTTTTTCTTCCTGATGTTGACTTGTCCCAAGCTGACGTCTCTAAATCTTTTATGGATGGGCAACTGATCGAAGCCAATGACTAAGAATTTTCACCATATCTCATCATATTTATCTATATGTATTTGTATTAAGAACATCTTTTGCCTTTATTTTGTCAACAAACTACTTTCTATTTTACTAAGTTATATTTAAACAATGACCTTGCCCAATGCTGCTTGTTTACTACACGCTTTATCCTAGAATCAAAATCTTATCTAACTTCCTGCTCCCATTCTCTAAAGAAACTAACTACTCTATCTTGCAAAACTCGACTTCACTTAATAAAATAGCGAACTCTCATTTCAAACCAATCTAGCAAAGTTTTTTAAACCCTCAAGCCCTTGATCCTTTAAGTGTTAAATCCTCGCATAGCAAGAGAAATCAGTCCAAAGCCGATATCGCTTAGTAAGAGAAATCGGTCTAAAGCTGAGATTTCTACAACATTTAGCATATGCAAAATAACCCGGAGCTCTCAACTCCCGCAAACAAACATGATAAGAGAAGTTAGTTCAAAACCGAGGCTTCTATAATTTTTAGCATATACAAAATAACTTGGGGCTCTTAGTTCCTGCAAACAAAACATGATAAGAGAAGCCAGTTCAAAACTGAGGCTTCTACAATATTTAGCATATACAAAATAACCTAGAGCTCTCAATTCCTGCAAACAAAACATGATCAAAGAAGTCGGTTCAAAACCGAGGCTTCTACAATATTTAGCATATACAAAATAACTTGGATCTCTCAGTTCCTGCCAACAAAACATGATAAGAGAAGTCGGTTCAAATTTAAGGCTTCTACAATATTTAGCATATACAAAACAACCTAGAGCTCTCAGTTTCTTCAAGAACTAATCTCCATATTCTGGTTTCGCTTCTTGCCCTCTTTATCAGCATAAATCACTAAGCAATATGCTCGTAATCAATTACCATCGAGCGTCGTGGCTCGGAATTGCCTTCGAGCATGAGAGCCCAAAATTATCATCGAGCGTCGCATCTTGGAATTGCCTTCGAGCATCGGGGCCCGGAAAAATGATTTAATAAAATAATAAAAAATGACTTGAATTCAAAATGAACGTTTGTAACAAGAAAACAAAACAAAAATCAACAAAAACAATTATCAAACTAGCTAAAATAAAAACGCAAATTTGCAGCATTCCATATTCTAGGAATTTTCTTGCCATCCAAAGTCTCTAGCTTATACTCACCCAATCCGACCACTTCTTTGACTCGATAAGGTCCCATCCATTTGGGTGCCAATTTATTATGCATTTGAATTAGCCGTGCCTTTCTCAAGACTAAATCCGCTTCCTGAAAACTCCTTGGATTTACCTTTGTCTTATACCTTCTTTCCACCCTCCTTTTAACTGCCTCCCCCAATATCCTAGCCAATTCTCGAACCGCTTCCAAATTATCCAAATTAGCGCGTAATCCCTACTCTGAAAGCTCTTCTTCAAATGATCTCACCCTTTCCGCATTTTTAGCAATTTCTATAGGAATCATTGCATCTGTCCCATATACCAAACTGAATGGAGTTTCATGCATGGTTAATTGAGGCGTGGTATGATATGACCATATCATTCGATGAATTTCATCTGGCCAATCACCTTTAACTGTCATTAGCCTTCGTTTTAAACCTCACAAAATAACTTTGTTAGCTGCTTCAGCTTGCCCATTCATTTGAGGATGCTCTACAGAAGAAAAAACTTGTTTAATGCCCACCTCCTTACACAATTGTTGTACTTGTGAACATACAAATTGTGTGCCATTATCTAAAATGAGGCGTCTCGAAACTCCAAACATGCATACTATATTCTTCCAAATGAAATCTCTAATCTTATTCCCTATTATTATAGCCACAGGCTCTGCTTCAATCCATTTCGTAAAATACTCGACGACCACTATAAGAAACTTGAGCTGCCTAATTGCATGTGGAAAAGGTCTCAGTATGTTTATTTCCCACGTATGAAATGGCCACAATGCATTGATGGAGTGTAGAACCTTAGGTGGCGCTCTTGCCCAATCAGCGTGTTTTTGACACTGTTCACATCTTCTCACGTACTCCATATAATCAGTTTGCATAGTTGGCCAGTATAATCCCGCTCTCAAGACTCGTAACATCAATGCTCTTCCTCCAATATGACTCCCACATATGCCTTCATGTAATTCGACCCTGATTCTTGTGGCTTCCTCTTTATCCACACAGATCAACAAAGGGCGAGAATATCCATACTGAAACAAGTTGCCATCGATCAATACATACATGCTAGAACTCTTCCTAACTCTACTCGCTTCTTCATCATCCCCTGGTAGTTGTCCATCTACAATGTACCTTTTTATAGGAGACATCCAATTTTCCTTGAGGTTCACTTGTATCGCCATAATTTGATAATTTTCCCCTATTTCCACCCGTGGAGATACCAATGTTTCCCGAATCACCGATTTATGCTGCCCAGGCTTTGTATAAGTAGTTAATTTTGATAGCAAATCTGCCCTACAATTTTGATCCCTAGGAACATGTATAAACTTGAAAGATAATAAATTCTTGGCCAAAGCCTGAACGAATTCCAAGTACTTAGCTAGTTGAGGATCTCGTGCTTGAAACTCTCCTTCTACTTGTCTTGTCACCAATGTTGAATCACTCTTAATTAACAACTTTGTGGCTCCTATCTCCTTTGCCAACAACATTCCAGCTATCAATGCTTCATACTCTTCTTGATTATTACTAGCCTTGAATGAAAACCTTAAAGATTGTTCAATTAAGATTCCATCTGGCCCCTCCAAGATAACACCAGCTCCACTCCCTTTCAAATTAGAGGCTCCATCCACAGACAGAATCCACTGAGAGACATCTTCAGGCTTAGATTCCGCATGAGGATTAGTAAGCTCTACTAAAAAAATATAACAATACATATGCTTTGATCATACCTCCTGCGTCATACTGAATATTATACTCCGACAATTCAACTGCCCATTTAACTAACTTGCCTGATATATCAAGTTTTTGCAATACTTGTTTTATAGGCAAGTCTGTCATTATCCTCACAACATGATTTTGAAAATAATGTCTCAACCGCCGAGCTGTTACCACCACGGCTTGTAAGACCAGGGAAAAATTAGAATAAAGGGAAACACATAGAAAAAACAATTGATGGCTTATTTGAGATTGTTGATTTGTTTAAATTCATTATTTAATTTTGAGACATGATGGAATAATTAATTGATTGATTGATTTAAGTTAAGTGTTGTTTTGTTTAAATTAATTATTTTATTTAACCATGACATATGGAATTTATAATTGATTAATTATAATTGTGTTTTGTTTATTTTAATTATTATTCAATTATGGCGGATGGACAATATATGTTTATTCGTGCAGAATATATAACGAGATTTCTTGTGAGATTCCTCTCGTTCTTCCTCAAGGCGTGCTTGATCAGCCTTTGCCTTTAGTTTGATTTCCTCATTATGTCGTTGTAACACCAAGATGCTCTGTATAATCTATTGACGGGTATGTCCCTCCCGAGTTGCATTTCGGTTCATCTCTACTTCTTGTTGAAGTATTTCTTTGTTTAGATTTGGTGGAGTTGAGATCGAGTTTTACCGGACCCCACGATGGACGCCAATGTTCCAGTTAAGAAAGGTGTAAAATAACCTTCTATCGAAAACAATAAGAAAAGACCAATTTTTAACCTTAGCTACTAACTCACTTAGGTCAAAATTGATCCATCCTTGACCATGGGAGTAATATTCTTATTTATAAAAGGTAAATCGGTTACAAATATTACAGATATACATAATCAATTAATGCATGATAATAGTTTTAGAGATAATCTAAGATATCCCCCTAAATAACAACCAGAATATTTCCTCAATAAATAACTAATGTATCCTCTATTAAATACAACCACTTAGCATAATCTAAAATTTTATCTTCACGTGCTTTATCTCTTCAACCCTAACTCAGTATTGATAAGTCGGTCTTAAGACGACACTAATATCCTTCTCCTTCTTGCAATGACCTCGGTTATGCGGAGATAGCTTCCAACTTCCTCCTTTCTCATACATCAGCAACCCTGTAACTTTGCCTCGTCTTTATGACAACATCAATATTCTTCTCTATACATCTTCACCGTCAGGTTGGCTTTATGACGATGCTAATCTTCTTTTCTACACATCTTACCGCCAGGTCAGCTTTATGACTATGCTTCTCACACCTTTACCCCTCGCCACTTTGACGATGCTTCTCACACCTATACCCCTTGCCACTCTCACGTCATTTTCTTGGTAGGTACACTAATAAATTAATTATTTAAAGATATTGATAAATTATCATCAAATAATATTTGCATTAATTTTTCCAAATCAACCCTTTGTAATATCCTCCAATTATCTTCTAAATAATTCAATATCTTCAACATATATTTGTTTGTTGTGGAGATCTAAAAAGATTTAAGAAGATCTTGCCATATTTAAAAAGATTTGGTAGTTATTATCTTTTGATATTTTATGATATAATTAAATAAGATAATTACTTAAAAATATCCAATAAAATATCTAAAGATATATTTTCCCAAATTATCTTTATCATAAATATTTATGAATTATTAAAGCCTTTTTTCTGGAAAAAGATAGAGAAAATCGTAAGGTCCAATTTTTGTTAACCTGAGGTGTGCTTGAACTAACAACTGTCAGAAAATGTTTGTGGTGTACAAAGAACTTGTCATAATTAACATAATGTGTTATAGGATAAGGTGTACTTGAGGTGTGAGAGGTAGCAAACGAAGTGGGAGAGGAGTCTACGTTGCAGATGGCATTTGTCACAAAACCTCACAACTGAGTGGACAATATTTTATCACGACGTCTGCAACCTAAAGTTTGCCCATTCACCTCAGGGTTGGAGTCCCCCTGTTAGTTGTATCTGTCTCTGTTTCATTGGTGTTATCAATATTGTTCTAAGGTGCAAAACTACTTGTTTTTGTGTTAGACAACTCAAATGCTAAGGACTGTGTTTCAACATAGGGAAATTTATTTTCAGAGAACATGACATCTCTGGATGTTAAGAACACACCCAAATCCAAGTCATTCAACCCTTCTTACCATACGAATATCCCAAGAAAACACACCTCCAACTGTGACTTGCGAATTTATCCCCTTTAGTGTCTTGGTTATGAACATAACACAAGCACCCAAACACGCGTAGATGATTGAAAGATAGTGGTTTGCTATAGAGCATCTCATATGGAGTTTTTCCATTTAATACAATTGAGGGTGTGTAGTTGATTAAGTATCCTGCAATTAGAATATGTTCACCCCAAAATGTAATAGGAAGATTAGCTTGGAACCGCAGTGCACAAACAACATTGAGAATATTTCTATGCTTTCGTTCTATTCATCTATTTTGTTGAGGAGTTCCTTTACAAGATGTTTCATGCACAATCCCGTGATATTTAAAATAATTATCCATGCAAACAAATTATGTGTCGTTATCACTACACAAAATCCCATGATTTTGCTCTATGTTTCACTTATTTATTAAATTGACGCTCCAACATAGCAAAGAATTGACACAAGCGTGTGAAAACTTTTTTCTTTTCTTATAAGAAATAAATCCATACAGCTCGTGAATAATCATCTATAATAGTCAAAAAATATCGAGCACCACAATGAGACACAGCTTGATAGGGTCCCCACAAGTCATAATGAATTAGTTGAAAAATATCCACTGTTTTATTAATACTGACACCAATATTTCTACTAACATCACAAACTTTATTGCATAGTGCATTATTTCTACTGACACCAATATTTGGAATAAGCTCTACAACCTTACAAAAAGCTCTACACCATTATTTCTATGCCATAAATTGAAATCATTCCCAGATTTTATAGTTGCAGCAATAACATAATCCATTCCTTGAAGATAGTAGACCCCCCCTCTTTGTTCACCCGTTCCAATGACCATCCTCGAGTCATGGTCCTTGATAACACAAAATTTGTCAGTAAATTGGGCCATACAGTTAAATTCATCAATAAGATGTGATACTGAAATTAGATTGCATTTCAAGTTAGACACATAAAGCACATTGTTTAATTTTAATGTTTCACTAAGCACCACCATTCCTTCCTTAGCAGTAAAAATTTGTTTTCCATCTGGAAGCCTTACTTGGCATTCTAAGACATTTCTCGCATCAGTCAAGTATTCTAGCTCTCTGATGAGAAGCACCTGTATCGATAATCCATTGAGTAGAATTACGCTTACCAATTAGCTTTTCAGTAATGTCTAATTTGACATTATTTAAGAGATTCATCAAAGTTTGCCACTATTTGTCATTTAGTCTACCAACAACAGAGTTATCAACATCAATTATATCATAAGGTGAGATTGTCTTTCTCATCTTCGCTTCGTCCGTCATTTTGGTAATATCAGAGAAAACTCTGGTACCATAAAGAAGAATTAGCAATGTTATTCTTGTCCACTTTATTCTTATTCTAGTCACAATATATATACACAAAATTTACATAACTAACTACCTCAATTTATGCTAATTACATTTAAACTATTCCTAAATATAATTTGTACAAACTGTCACAATTATAACAAATATTATAATTATAACATATATTATAATTATGGTAACAAAATCCATTATAATAACTGAAAATATTTATGGAAAATATTAAAAAATATAAACAATTATTAAGAGATGTCTCGTTATAAAATGGATCGATATTTGATATGAGTAACTCATACCTCGTAAATATCAATATTAAAAGTTTTCTGACCATTGGTTAAGAACGAGTAATTTATCTCTATGTGTGTATGATATAAACTCCTTGTAAATCCTAACTCACTATTAAAAGAAGTACATATTTAATGCACAATTTTTAGAGTTCATATCAATATTTTTTTTCTCTAATAATATTTATATTTACAATAAATTTTAAAGATTAAAGTTACT
>Ga0209389_1001257_pt1 | contig 17615 bp, 7 predicted proteins | sample CowpearedBW_FD_187526 | JGI IMG/M metagenome (GOLD analysis project Ga0209389, IMG submission 187526) | Root nodule microbial communities of legume samples collected from California, USA - Cow pea red BW (SPAdes) (version 2) | ecosystem: Host-associated > Plants > Roots > Nodule | place: USA...
AAAAAAAAAAACACTTAGAAAAAGAAAAATGCATGAAGAGAAGAGATGGCTTACAAGAATGGCTACCACGAGAGAGAGGATGGATTAGTAGAACAAAAGATATTTTCCAGCATAAGAGAAAATGACGTACGAAAAGAATAAAATCAACTTTGTAAAATTTTCTATGATTGAGATGCGCCAATTAACTGATTTACCTACCAAATCCCAAATACTTTTGCCATAAAAATAACAATTATTTAAAAATACATGTTAAAATATCTCGTCGGTTTTTAACCGACTGTAAATACTATATAAATTTTTAAAATTCTTTTAATATGGTGGCATTTTAATAAACTGCCGCTAAATTAATGCCACTAAAAACCATTTTTTCGGTAGTGATAACATCACCATAATACCATCATTGTTAAAATGCAAACTAGGTTTAATTACTCGAATGATACCCACTTTGGTAGGAATGTGTCAATTTGATACATTCAGGAAAAAAAATGTCAATTGTGTCTCCACTTTTGAAAAAATATCTCAATTAGATCCTTTTAGAAAAAAATAATTAATGTCGTTAACGACATGCCACGTGTCACTCTCTAGTTTTTTATTTTATTTTTTAATTTTTTTTCAAAATTTTGTTGTTGCCACGTGTCAAGTCCATGCATGTTGTCACACGTGACAATGTTAGTGTCACGTGGCAGGATAATGCCACGTGTGACAAATGTCATTGTACTGATTTCAATTTAATACCCATATGTACCTCATTGTTTCAATTTAGTCCCCATTTTTGTGTCTTTGGTTCAATTTTGTCCCAATTTTTTTTAATAATTGAAGTGCATTTTTTAGTTCACTTTTTCATAAGATTAAAACTAATTAAGTATAAATATTTTTACAACATTAAGTATTGATATTTACAATAAGTATAAATAATCCGTCAGGAGGAACAACAAATCCCTTTATGATAAACAGATTCATTTTGCAAGTTCGTCTATTCCAATTAGATGTTCAAAATGCCTCCTGAACGGGGACCTAAAGGAATAACCTTAGCTTTCACCAACTAAACGAAAGGAAACTGCTGGCACAAGTAAGATGTTCATTGCGAACTTAATAAAGACTTCCTTACCGGCTACGCGCTCCGAATAGAGCGCGGAGCCAACGAGTCTTTAAGTGGTCCAGTTGAGGCCCTCTCCACACATCCTGCAGATGAACCCAAGCTATCTACACCCCAGGTGGTGAAGAGCCGACATCGAGGTGCCAAACCCTTCTCGGTCAGTATATTCCCGTAATCTCTCTATCATCGACATTGGCTGCCTACTTCCATAATTAATTGCATCATAAAGTAGTAGACTTTGGGCTAAATCTGGCTCACATGGACTAATACAATCATGAGATTCGTTGTTCAATCTTGAAGCAAGCATTTATCGTCCAGTCGGAGGAATAGTCGTTATTTCACCATTTGAAGGGGGCATGAAGCAAGGCAATGGACTATTCTTAATGTTCTTACTGGGAAGATGTGAATGTTGGACCAGAGCAAACAAAACCACCTTTAAGGGGGAATAAAACCATCTATATTAAGATGACACCTATCTTTCGCATATCTTGCTCATCCGACATGGCATGAATCACCGAACCTGCCTCAGGAATAACGAAAAAGGGCGTTGATCCAAGATTCGATTCAAGGCTGGGCAGAAGGAAAAGAAGCTCCTAGCATAGTCTCTATCTTCTGGTCGGAGACAAGGGATGGATGGGCATTGGTTTGTTGGTCAAGTGTTTGATGATCGAACGTTCTTTCATAACGCAATTATATTTAATCCAACTCGCGGCTCAACCTATGATTTAGTAGATCGAGCTCACTACGCCCTACGACAACAACACGACATTAAATGGGTTAATGGGAAGCTCAAGAAGGATGAGTATTACGCCCGCTGAACACCGTGATTGAAGAGTGGGTAGGTCGGTTAGGTGCGAAGCCTTGGAACATAATTCTGCTCGCGGCAAATCTTTAATCGAAATAGTGATTCTTTGAGGATTCAGATAGATGAAGAGAAGGCCAAATTGTTGGGATGAATAAGCCACCACAATATAGGAAAAATAATAAGCAATAGGAGAAGGATGTGTCTCAGGTGCAGAGACTTGTTTTGAAGGTGAACCAGTAGAGTAAGATGCAATCAGGCATGATGTAGTAGGTGGCCTCATGCTGGAAAAGGTAGTCCGAAAGCTTTCTCTCTCCCATCAAGCAAGACCCGTGTGGATGAGAGGGGATTGAATCATTCATCATATACATCTTCTTCCGTGATCCATTTCATGTCAACTCTTATTAGCATACCCCTGGTTGGGATGGGTAGTCCCACCAAGAGGCAAAGGTTGTTTGCCTTGCTTTCAAACTGACTTGCCTTATCCTATTGGGTGTGTTGGTTAACCTCACCTTCCAGCTGGTGTGAAGGTTTTATTCCTCACATCAAAGGCGTAACGAATATGGGGAAGTTCTGACCATCTATCAGAGAAAAAAGAACGAATGGCTTTGTATCAATGGAATTTCATCATCCATACATAACGAATTGATGTGGTATATTCAAATCATACCGCCTAATCATCTAAGGATGTAGGCACTGCCTATTCATTTCACTTGCACCATCAAGTGGAGGCGTCGAATCCTTGCAATAGGGGGGCAGACTGATCAGGGTGGAAGCTGGCGGTAGGGCTTGCTTAACCGTATATATGGGAGCGATTTGAGCATCATTGCTCGCCAGGGAATGAAATAAGCACTCTACCCTACGCCATTCACCGCCTTTTCCAAAGGATTCTCGACGCTCTCTGATGTAGTAGATCAACAGATCGAAATATTAGCATGTGAGGCGGCAAGGATGATACGATTATCATCAAATCAAAGGTGAAAGACCCTTCGCTCCACAGCTTGCCCCCTCGGCCAACTCTCACAAAGGCAGAAAGGAGGACTTCTTTGATAATAGTAAACTACCTATGAGTCTCATTCTCTCGCATTCGTTGTTAGACACGCTATTAAAGGTATAAAAGGTGGGCTATTGTTCTACATATACAAGAGGGGGTTCAAAAAGTCTTTCTCTACTGTTTTCAGTCTGGTTTGCTTTAGAAGTAAGGTTTTCTTAGATGACATGTTAAAGGAATGTCTGGATCGATAGGCAGATTCCTCTTATTAGTAGTCAGACTGATGATCTACCAATTTTCGAAGGGGTAGACCTGCCATGCAATCTGAGATCCCTCGTCGATATACATGTAACAGTTGAGTCCTCTCCAAACCGTAGGAGATAGTTACCCATCATATGGGCCATGGCTCTTCCATCGTCCTGGCTTCCTTTCTTACCTATGATATGCTTCTTAGAGGAATAATTACCGCATGGCATGGAGGGGGAGGTCATAAGCCAATTTCTTAGTCACCGGGTGGAGCGCACCTTAGGTACTTCAGTAGGGCGACACTATTTCTTAGATTCATGACCCAATTCTATTTAGCGAGATTTTTCATTCATATTTTTCTCCGCTGGAATTAGGGCCCTCGAATGATCCCACTACATCAGGACCCTTTCGACGTTGCATAAAAACCATTACTTTATGTTAAGTGAAGGGAAAAGAATCAAGACTATTTTACTTTACTAGACTAGCTACCGAGCTTACTCAACTCAAGGAAGCCCAGAAATAGCCCTGATATGCACAATGTTATCTCCTCTATGAGATCTCGGTGCTACTGCCCAGCCCCACCTTGAATAGATAGTAATATCGTAGAATATATTGTCTCTTATAAGGGGCTTGACCGTGTAATTAGGATGATATAATGCAAGGTGCTTGTGGGTGAAAAAGTACAGGAATTGCAAACGACAAATGAACACGCGCCTGCATAACCTTTCCCAAATCCTCCGGATAAAGGGCTTTCATCTCCATCGGTGAAACTACAAAGAAAGGGGACCAAAACATGATGGGTGGTAAAATCCATGGGTTATCGAAGGCTTCATGACAAAATAATGACCCTTAAATCCAAATCACTTTGAAAATATAGAAAAACGAGTAAAGTGTTTCATCGGCCTAGCTCAAAAGCTATTGGTGAAAGCTGAAAAGAAGCAAGAAAAGTAAGAAAGTTACCTCAAGGAGTCAAGATGACTGTCTCCTGTTCCCCTGCCTGCTTTCCTGCTATATTCTCGCATTCTTGCACAATGGCTCGTTCTTCGATTTGCTTATTGTAGCCTAGGAATAAAACCGCCGCTCAGGTTGAGGAGTGTCCACATGAGTTCGGTGGCCTTAGTCGGGGATGGAAATACAGGTGGGTAAGTAGAGAATACCTAGAGACAACTCTCTCTAAGCCCCGAGGAATATTTCTATTATTTGATTTTTCATCCAATGACTATATATTTTTTATATTTTTATGGAAAACTCCCTACGGTACTACCCCGTTTAGGTCAGAAGCCATCCTAGCTCGAACCCCTCTTCCAGGTCTATCACAAGGGAAACGGTCGGTAAATAAATTCTTAGAACTTATCTTCTATGAACTGTAATTCTGCTTGAACTCTGACACTTCTCTTATTGTTAAATTTATATCTACGGCGCTAACGATTTAATAACTATCTTTGTGGCTAAAGAAGCCAACGAACTCTTATCTTAAGAGGGTAATCTCCTTATCTCTTTTTTGCCAGGTTGCTTCTTCGAGTCGATACATATCAAATAGCTTCATATAATCTCGAACCATGCCCCTTCCTCAATGAGTCACAAGCGAGCCATGCCACATTGCATGGGGCTTGGGAATTTTTTGAGCTTATATCGATTGCTAGCTTCACTAATCTCCCATTCTCTTTACTTCCTTTTAAAAAAATGAAAGAGATACTTGATTTTCCTAAATATCCTTTAAGGGGTGAAATAGAAGCTCGAGAAGGAAAAGCAAAAAAACCTACCTACTATTTTCTCTTAAAGGCTAGAAGGCGCTTTCTAGAGGCGAAGACTAAAACTGATATCACGTAGCTGGATAGATGTGTGGGACAGAGGGCTCGTGGTACCTACTGCCCTCCCTTTCTCCTCTATTTTGAGAACCGTGTGAATGGAGAGTGGGCAAAAGGACAAGAATCAAAAGTATCGAACTACCTATAAGTCAATTGGAATATAGAGACATAAAAGGTTGAAACTTTCAGGAAAAAACTTCCCAAATCAACTCATGAAATAGTATAACATAGGAAGATCTATTATCTATGCCGAATCTGGATTGACGTACAACCTAGAATTAACAAAGGAAAAAACTAAAGAATATTTTCACACAATCCCAGAGCAGCAAGAATAACAAAACAAGGCTCACCTTGGAACTCCTCCAACCCTTGGTCAAACGCTTGTCTTTAAGGCAAGACACTAGTAGAAGCAACTTATCTAATTTTAGGGTTACTTCTTTCGAGCGAGGGCCAAAAGCCACCAGTGCAATCAATCCCTTGTTTTCCTTCCTCGCCTGTTGTAACTTTGCCAAAAAAGTTGTCAATCAGGCTACTTCTGGAATTTGTGGCAGCAACCTATGGGTTTCCTTGTTTCGTTCATGCATTACTTCCATACCAAGGTTAGCTTGGGGGATTGGTGAATTCTTATAGATCCATCTTCCAAAAGAACCATATATTCCAAAATCATGTCATCGACCAATAATGCGACTTCCATAAATAGAGTCTTTCTTGCACAGAGTAATTAGAACTATAGATGTGGTTGGTTGTTGACCAATGGCCTATCAAATTTTTTGTATTCTTTTTCCTAGGTTCATTGAGGTAAATGCCTTAAAAAGGGACAATTTTTTTGCAGATGGTGCTGCTACGATGGGCGACGAACTCGCTTTGGGAAAAAAGACATGCCCAAAAGAGGATTAGCCCGGTGCTCATGTCTATCTTTAGGTGTGTTCTTGCGAGGAGGTCGAGTGAGACAATCTCGAATTCAATTCCCAGGCTTCTTTTAGGGGAAGTTTAGGAGAGGTGGCAAAGCAAATCAGAAAGAAAGATGTCATATGTGCTCTTGACATCGAGAAAGAGCTTCGTTGTTTCATCACCTTGATAGATTGAGTCAAGTAATGGCATCCACGTAGAGCTTACGCTTAATAGGCCGGCTTCCTCTCTGGCACCCACCAACGAGTTTCCGCATCTAGGTAGTAGGGACCCTTGCAAATTCATTGGATGTTGTTGATGTGGAAAAATCTCAAATTTATAAAAACTAGCGGATGAATTTTCCATCTCCAAGCTTTCTTGTCACATTTGAACGTAAGTAAATACAAATTAAGATCGTAGAAACATGAGCTTATAAGTCACTAGATGAATTGTTGAGTAGATAGATCAAATCCGGATGTGACTGGAGTGATTAGAGTAGCCCTTCTATATCCGAGCTTCAATGAGTCACTCCTCGCTGGAATTAGGGTCGAACCATCATAAAGAAGAAAGGGGACACAAACAAACTTGGAGAGCGCAATACAACGGATAGTTGTATGCTGATGAAAGTACTAACTTCCCTTGAGACTGAGATTTTTGGACAAAAGCAACTATGATTGACATCCTTATATAAGCTTTAGGCCACTTGACCAATAGGCGAATCAATACAGAATTTGGGTGGACTCGCTCTATATCCTTATGGATATCAAATTAGTGGGCCATTAGAATATAGGAAAAAAAGTCGCTGGAGAAAAGTATTTATCAATGCGCTACGCTAATCATCACGCACTTGTTTGTCACTTTGTTTTTAGTTGTTCCCAACTCTTAGGCGAGACATTTCTATCGATTTAGGCCATGCCTTTAGGCTGTCGAGTGAGGATTGGCCTTGGATCAACATCCAGCCGAGAGAGGACAACCTTAAGAAGTAACAAGTTCATCTGACTATCGCTAAAAGTCAGGGAAAAAAGGTGGACGAAAGATAAGTGAGACTTTCAAACAAGGCCAAGGATCATAAGGAAAGCTTACGTCTTCATCTCTTGAGGGACTTCACCGCTAAGGAGCATCGATAAGCTGTTGTTTGTAATGCTAGTTCAGAGGCTTAAGGCCTGATTCGGTAAGGGAAGGATTGCAGCTAGATAGTAGGCGGAGGGGAAAAGCTAGGGAATATCAAAAGCAACTTGAACAAGATCGGGGTCAACCGTTTTAGCACGACCCTGGTTCAGGTGGAATCTTCAACTCCTTTCTGGGACCGTTCCACATATTTAGAATCTTTCTACGGTGTGCTTTCTGAATCAGGGAAAAGTGTGGCACATTCATCTCTCACTAAGGCCCTGTTAAATGGAGTTGAGCTAGCTACTAAATCCATTGCTTCAATTATGGTTGCGCCATCCAATCAAATATAGGTGGTAGGGTCAGGAATTGGGTAGTAGGGGGCGAGACCCTTGGACCCCAAAAAAGGCTTTGACCTGTTGTGTAGACTGATGTTTCTTTCATGACATTCTCGGTCAACAGAGAAAGCATGGGAGAAAGATGCACAAAAGAAACTAACAGCCTTTTCAACTGCTATTTGCTCGATAATCTTATAATGTATTTAACCAGAAAATCGATTATGCTTCTACGGAAGTATCTACTCGTTCATGTTGGCTCCGTTCAGCTTCGACATCATAATGTAAATTCGCCGATTTAGGAGCGATTGAAGCGAATACAATAATAGAATGCAAGGCAAGGTTCCCCCAGGAAAGGCAACATCTAGTTCCAATGGAAGTTGTAGTTGTAAAGCCAGTTTAAGAAAGTGCTCAATGGTCTATTTTAGATATTGTGCCGAAATTCCTCTCCCTTCGTCTCTCTTTTTCCAATTGTGGTCTCAATTGAAACCAATCCAAGAAGAACTATATGGATGAGTGGTGATTTGCGACCTTTTGGCAAACTCTTTCGTAACCTTGTCTTTTGTGTCATTGAAAGGAGTCTAAAGACAGATAAGATCATTCCCTATAGGATTTTATTGAAAGGGACTGGCTAACCACTCACTCTCTCAGTTACAACTGTGGTAAGATGGGGGGGAGTGTTCTTTCGAGCATCTACTCCCACTCTGGTTCTTCTTGTTGGAATAAAGCATCTTTCCACTTTCTGGGCATTCTTAGAACCCATTGATGGAGGGGGGCCTCAGCCCCGAGAAGGGGATAGTGGCCGAGTGGTCAAAAGAGGGTATATGGGTTATCAAGAATAGAGTCAATAGCTTGCCTTTCTCTCTCTCCCAACAAGCAAGACGAGATCACCATTTCTCTCAACAATGGACTTCCTTTAATTCTTTGATCTCTTATGAATGTGAAGGAGTTCTCCTTCTTTCTTGTCACCTCCGAACGTAATCAGAGAAGACAAGTCTGGCCTTGATTCTTTTGCATAGTCCGGGGGCCGGCCGCTGTAGAGCTGCACGCAGCTTACCCTCCTTTCACAACAAGGTAAGCTATTGAGGAACAATAGAAAATTCGATCTTATAGAGTTCAATTCCCAATGGATCCTCTTGAAAATGGGAAGATCTAGGATAGGCGGCCAACCTCCTAGAGTAGTTCGCTCAAAGACCCCACCCCCTTGAGAGCAGGATGCCGGTCGAGATGGAGTTGGGAGCCAACCTAGACTTTCCTTCTATTATTAACTTCACCCGTTGTTGTCTCAGGATCTTGAGTGTTATTTTAGTTAAGTTTAAGTTTGACGAGAATAATATTTTACAACCTTTCTTAATGGGTTTGTACTCTGTTATGCTTTGAGTTTATCTTATCTTGAAAAAAATAACGTGAATATCTCCTGAAGCAACACGCAGCCTCCTATGACACTATAAGAGAAATAATATTTAGCAGGAATTAGTTTTGGCATTTTTGGCAAATTTAACCCCTACTAGAATGTTACCTACGATTTGTTTTTTCCCTAAAAAAATCAACATCGTTGCTAACAGATTATCGACGGTTTCTAGAACCTGCATTATTTATCGACGGTTTCTAGAACCCTCATTATTTATCGATGGTTTCTAAAACCCCCGTTATTTATCGACGATTTCTGGAACCCCTATTACTTACTAGTGGTTCTAGAACCCCTAGTACTTTTAAGGGATTTTCAAACTTTTGCTAGTTTTCATTAGTTTGAAATCCCTAGTGGAGTTTTTTTTACCTCTGTATGCAGTTTATTATTTACTAATATTTTTACTTGATGTTTCAAATTCCCTTAATTTTATTTGTTTCACTTTTTTAATGCACATAATTCCTATAACATAAAATGAAAAGCAAAAATTCTAAAATTTTGATATTTGTTTATAACTAGATATAACATTCATAAAACAAGAAACATCATCTATAAGTTCAAGGAAAATAATAAAGTTTAAACGTTCAAACTAGTGAAATATATATTACAATATCTTTGTTTCTTCATAAAAATAAAATAGTGAAAGTCTAATAACATTATTCAATTATTAATCTTCATCTGAACCATTTGTTTCTTTATTAGGAACACATTCTTTATCTGATACCTAAAATAAATAATAATCATAATTATTAACATTCTATATAGTATAAAAAATATATTAATATACTAAAGATTTCAATATTACTAGTGATGGATGAAACATAGGAAAGTCATGGGACAATTCTTCTTGATAGTTTGTACAAAGAAAGTTATCATTGTCTTCATTTCATTAACTTATGATGTTAATGAAAAAACCTATTTTGAAACAAAATTAATCCAATTAATCAAGTAACATAACCTAGATGACTACAACTTGAGAGGTACTAACAATCACATGCAATGATGGGCAAGCTCTCTTTTATTGTAGAGGAATACATAATGAGCTACTTGCATTGGCTAGGGTAGGACCATATCATATCTCTTTGTTTATCTAAGAGATCAAATCATATATTTTTTGTTCATACTACTCATATTCATACATTATGCTATTTATCTATTTAGCTATCTATCACAATGCAGTGGCTATTGAAATTATGAAATGGAGACCCTTTGCTCTTATGTGTTGTTGCTATCTTTCAAAATCATAACTTCACTGTTTCCCAAATGTGGCAGCACCAGGGCTTCTCTTGCCATTGAGTAACAAACTTCACAAACTAAGGTTGCTCTCCTAAGAATTAGCACCAAAAGAAGGTACTATAATCTTCCCTTCATAATTAAGCTTTCAATTATGAGCATTTATTGTAAAGGGGTTTCTGTGTATGATAAGTTAATTGGAGTGTGAAAATATTGAATTCAAAATTTTCTAAAAGGGCAACTAGTTTAAATGGCAAGTGTATTATGACAGAGATGAAGACAGTTCTTGTGATTTTACTTGAAATTTGATTGTCAAAACAAAAGGGTTTTACTTTTTGTAACAAAATGTAGTTCATCAAGATTGTAAACGATTATTTGTTACACCATGTTGCTTGCTTGTGTTTTTTGTTTGATGTGATCAAAGTAGAAACGTCATAAGAGAGGTTATTGAAATAACAGGTGAAATGCTTATAAATTGCTATCATCTTGGTGGATTTAAGTTTACTTCATACCTATTTAAACCCATGAGGTTGAAGTGAATACAAGCTATTTGAATAATGACAATCTCATATTTGTCTTCTATGGTAATGAATTTTTTATGCTTATTTACCCTGATATTCTTAGCTGGCATGGTTCTTCTATCTACCATGATTGGTTTTGCAAATGGTCTTGGATTCCATTATTTATTTGGGTTTATTTATACTTTTGGTAGTCCGCTAGCTCTGGCTCAAGCATTCAAGACCAGAGACAAGCTCCTGGCATGACATCACATTCAGAGCTAGTAGAAGAAGGGGTTATTCAGATTGTAATAATAAAAACAAATTGTGATAAAAAAAAGTTACCAACATGGTTTTGTAACTGTGTATATGAAGGAAAACTTGAAGATGTCCCACTTTATGAATGAGCATTGAAGCCAAACACTTTAGATAGGCAAGGTCCCATACCTAAACCCTTAATATATCCACAATGTTCTTGACTTCGAAAACATAAGCTAAGGAATCATTACTTGATATATCTTTTGATTGAGATGACGATAATTTTGATTCATATGCTTGCATTTTTTTTTCCTACATAGAACACGAGAAGAAAGTAATTAAAATGACATGAAGTATGGATGATAATTATAGACTTTGTTAGAATTGAACTTACACCAATTTCCCTTCTTCATCACTAACAAATGTTCCATTAGCATGCTTATGTGTAGATATTCATACCTCTGCTTTGTTGACCTTGTGGCCACATTTTTTTTCTTATAAAATTGAAGAAAAAATATATGATACAATTCAAAAATTAAAACATAAATTTTACTTAAAATATATGTAGTATTGTAGCTATTTCATCTCTTTTTCTTGCAATGCTCTTAGATCCACCTATGTGAGGAATGGTTTGCTTTGCTCTATTCTCTTTTTGGCATTTCAGAATACATTAAGTTTCTCTATACTTTTGGAGTTGAACTTGTTGAATAATTGGCAGAGAACAAAAGTATTAAAAATTAGAGTATCCTTTACCTCCTCCTTAACATTGAAGATTGACTTTCCATTAAGTTGTAAAACCAAGTGTACATCAATCTGATATAACACTTGAGCTAAAAGGCTTTTCCACATAATACTAGTAATAAGAGGTTCAGTCCTACCCACTAGTTTTTTCTCCATTAACTTCTCTATAGGTCTTTATTTTTCCAATGCCAAAGCTCCTAGCGTATCCATAATGAGATTTACCCATAAAAGTTAAAGAAACTGCTGCAATAAAATTGATCACCAAAGTCTAGTATTCTGCATTCTATTGCTATTCCTCTAGCAATGAATATTTTATCCCCTATGATCATCTTGATACTAACTCCTACGTGTTTACAAGGTTTCCCCAACCTTCTTGCAATTATGATTTATGCTGGATAAACAGGAATCTCGTTGAAGTAAAGTCAAAGTTATTAAATACAGTGTGGACCAACCAGTTTGGGAAGAAGAGCCAAACTAGAACTTTGTTTGAAAACTTCGTTTTCCCAGTTTATTTGAGAACTCAACTAATTTTATATATATATATGTTTATGGTATCTGAATCAAGTAGTCATGCATAGGTTAAATAAAGTTTCCCTTCCAGCTACATATACCATGTTACTAACAGGCGAGGAAGGAGAAAATATTAGCAAATTAATAGAGGAACATTGTGAATGGTTTTCAACCATTTTCGAATCTATCATTCCATTGAATAAGAAGGTGGTTTTGGGAAACAGAGAATTATGAGTCAGATGTTAGAGGATTCTGATACATTTATGGGGGATAGATTGCTTCGAAAAGATGGGGTCTTTAGTTGGAGCGTTTGTATCAATAGACAAAGCTACTGAGAATATGAAGAATATTGAATATGCAAGGATAAGGGTTCATGTGTCGCTTGGATCGGAAGTAAAAATGTCAAAAAAGATTATGATTAATAGCAAGCTCTGTGAAGTCTTTATACACGAAGAACATTCAACGTATATATCTCATGAATACAAATGCAGATCTTTGGTGAGAAATGACGAATTTGATAAATCAACAATCGCATCTTTGGATTCATCAGTGTTTGAATGTCTAAGTAGCTTCAAATTAGAGGATTGGAATATGAAGGATAATACAGTGCAAGCCATCGTGGTGGAGTCACCGGAGGAGATAATACACTATTTTAAGGTTTTCTTTTCTTTCTTTGTTTTATCACACTAATAATTACAATGGTGTTTTTTTAATATCATGTTAATTTTTATTTTCTTTAATATTTGTTGCAATTTTTAACCTTTCAAATTTAAACCAACACTGTTAGTTTCTACCATTAAATTTTTTATTCTAATTTTAAAATAAATATCTTTAAATTTCAAATACTTAATAAAAATATAAATTTTAATAAAAATATCAATATAACATTTATATAAAAAATTAAATTAAATTTTAATTTTAAAATAAACAAATTAATTTATTTAAAATAATTAAAACTAAATTAATAAAAGATAACGAATATAAAAATTAAATTAAATATAAAACATTGATACTTGATATTATATTACATGTGACATTTATATGTGACATTTGTTCTATCATATGATACAATACTAACTTAAATATGTTATTTTTTTAAAATAAAAATAATTAAATTAAATTAAAAAAAAACCCACAAACTCATACGTAATATATACATTTCACTGTTAATTAGTCATTTAAATGATATTAATAACAATAACTAAATTAAACAAAGACGAAAATTGAATTGAATGAAACAAATTCAGAAAAAATTGAAAACCAAATTAGTATTTAAATTTAAGAAAAATAAACAGTAAAAGACACCATTATTTGCATTTCATGATGGATAATTGCACATGGCACAAGTGCCTTGTTCCACGTGCCATATAGTTTTTTACCATTTGTACGTTAATCTATTATAACCGAATAAATAGTTTTAAGAGTATAAAGTCGTGAAATATAATTTATATATTAAAAGATATGTATTTAATATATTTTAGTTAAATTATATTTATAAATTTAATTTATTATAACTTTTAATGCATAAGTTTTATGTCTTTTACCATAATTATGAAATTCTGTTTAACTTTTTATCTTTTAAAAATGTAATTCGGTCTGTTATCGTTTTAAATTTCTCTCAATCTAGTTTTATTAATTTTTATCATTTTTATTTCAAAATAATTTTTTAGTTGATGCATGACATGAAATTACCTATTAAATTAATTTAGATGAAAATTTTGAATCCAACTGATCTTAACAAAATGACCACTCATTCTGAAAGCTGAACCCTACCAACAACTGGAAAAAAAAACCTGAAATTGGAATTTTCAATTTGTTGGTAGTTGATCAAACTTAGTTTTCATGTGATTTTCACCATATTTACCAACCTTTTTGTTTTAATATCAATTGAGCTTTATTCTTTTCATATATAGGTAAATCTAACCAAGTACGTTTTGAATCAATTCACAAAATTTTCAAACTCTTATCATAAAATCGAAAATAAAAAAAATATAGATCAAAGTTAATTTTCAAAAAACTAAAAATTATATATAAAACATAGGACAAAAATATAATTTAGCCTAAAAATAAATAGTTGTCTTTTAAATTATGTACTTAAATTGGAGTATAAAATTTTAATTGCGCACTTGAAGCATTTTAAGTGAAAAGGTAGAAGAAAGCTCACCTTACACTCCTCTCTGTTATATCTGTCATTTATGCCAAAACCAAGTAGTTATTGTTAAATGTAGACTTTAAATATAATTATAAACTACTCAAAAATTCTTGGTAATTTTTTCTCTCATTATCTATAATAGAAAAAAAAATGGATTAAATTTTTTCTTTGATTAAAATTAAGTTTCGAAACCTTTTCTTAGAAACTCTTCTATTTTATTTTTCGAAAAACTTGAGATGTATCGGTTAATTTAAATTATGAAAATTTTGTTTTATTTTCTTAGAATTTCTTATCCAGATATTTATAAATTAAATTCTATATTCGCACGAAGAATATTGGTTGAGTATACAAAGTGTGATATTTTGATGTTTAAGCAGTCGTAGGAATATTGGGCTTTATAAAATCAGGCCCAACCCATGAACGCATGTGATGATATTCTTAATTAGGTCTTAGTCGTATATTACCATCTTCTGCAACTGAAAGTGATCAAAAGGCAAAGCTTAAGCGATGTTGCATAGAGGGTTGTTTCTTCTTGTACCTCTTTTTCTTTTTCTGCACTTCCATAACATTCATAAATCTTAAATTATTCCTCATTAAAATTACAATAAAAGGGTAAAAGTTATTATTGTACCTTTTTTTAGTGCATTTTGGAATGTGTAATCTGAAAGATATTTTCAGATTCAAAAATATATTTTGAAATGTATATTTTGAAATAGATTCAAAAATATATTTTTAGTTGTACAATTCAGAAGATATTTTTGGATTCAAAAAAGAAATTCTGAATTACCAAATCTATAATAAAAAAAAAACTGAATTTAAAAATGCATTAAAAAAAAGTATATTCTAGAACATACATTTTAGAACATATTTTCAAATTCAAAATATAATTTTAAATTTGGACATATTTGGACATTTTAGAATATGCATTTTGTAATGTACTTTTTGAACGGATTCTAGAATGTACATTTTAAAACATATTTCTAAATTTGGAATTAACTTTTAAAATGTGCATTATGAAATAATAAATCAGTCCTTCTTAACAAATTAAATAAGGAGATTAGAGGATATCAATACCAAGAAATTGCTAAATTTCCTAACGAGAGCAAACAAACAACTAATATTTAAATACAACATAAGGTGTTAGTTTCATAAAACATACGACCACGATATAAAGAAATGTTTGACTTTGATCAAACAAATTGAAAGCTTTTTCAATTAGCCCATTACAAAAATGTGAAACAAATTTTTCTTCAAAGATTTTTCAAACTTTAATTTTAGAAAAAAAATAGAAAGATGAAACAAAGAAGGAAAAAAAAGAAGGAATAGTCCAATTTGTTATTAATTATCGCACTCCTTCTTATGAATCCAACAACATACTTTCTATCCTCTGGTCCTGAGAGAGAAATTAATAATGTAGTTCTAATAATTAGAAGCAATGTCTCATCAAATGGTAAGAAACAATATTATTTATTGATTTTGTGTTCTCTTTTGTTAATGGTTAGAATCAATATTACCGATCTTGATTGATATTGTGCTCTGTTTTGATTCCCATAAGGTGTTGCTATCATGACCAATTATTTCGTTATATTGTTCATTATAATTAAGGCTGAGATTGCATTGATATTGCAAGGTGTGAGTATAAATACGCACTATGTCATATGAAAAAAATCGGAAGAAAGATTCTCTACACTTCTCTAATTTTTTTTCATCACCACTCCCACATACTCACCTCCTTTTTTTATCTCTCTTTCAAAAAAAAAGGGTTAAATATGTTATTGGTCCCTCAAGTTTCAGCAAAATTTGGAATTAGTCTCTCATCAAAACTTTTGACCAATTTAGTCCTTCATCTTTAAAAATGCGTGAATTTAGTCCTTGTAACCAAATTTTGTTAAGTTTATCTGACGTTTCAAGCGCATTTCATGATAATATTTGAATTATTTACACCGTTTGACACATTTTTGCTTCAATGTTAACTAAAATATTATCATAAAATGCATTTAAAATGTCAAATAAACTTCATAAAATTTGGTAAGAAGGACTAAATCCATGCATTTCTAAAGATGAAGGACTAAATTGATATAAAGTTTCGAAGATGGACTAATTCCAAAATTCACTAAAACTTGAGGGACCAAAAACATATTCAATCCAAAAAAAAACATATTGAAGGAGGTAGAAAAACAAGAGAAGAAAACATTCTCTATACTTGTCTAATTCTTTCTCATTACCACTCACATAGACACCTCTCATTTTTATCTCTATTGGAAAAACAAACACAAAAATATTAGAAAAGAAAACAAGAAAAAAGAGAAGAGAAAAGGTGAGAAGATATTGAAAATTTTTGAAGGTACGTCACTCTCAGTTCTTTTATGTTTTGATTTAGTTTTTCCAATTTTCATTTTTTTAATCATAAAAAAATATTTTTCACTTTTCTTTAGTGTCTGCCCAGCCGCTCGCGTTGCATGACATCCAATATAACTTTTATTTTTTTTCTACAAAATATATATAGATGATCTAAAAATAAAAAAATAGCTTTCTTTGTTTACCTTTTCATATTTATCTTGTTGTTCACGTAGCAATGACATCCACATCCACTTTTAAATAACTTTAAAAAAATATTAAAAATTTATAAATGGTTAAAAAAATGAAAAAAATAAAAGAAAAAAAAGAATTTATTTTAAGTGTTTGTCTGGTCACTCGCGTTGCGTGACACCAATTTTAAAATAATTCAAAATACGAAAAATTTAAATAAAAAGGTTTTCAAAAATATCAAAAAATTCAAATCATTTTTCAAATAGTTTTCCAAATAGTTTTTCATAAAGAACTACGTAACCATGATTCTCAATTCACATGGAGATACGTAGGAGCGAGGATTAATCCTCGTTGGGCCCAAAAAACCAAAAAACCAAAAAAAAAATTTGTTTCTTTTGTAAATTCATTTATTATTATTTTTGGGAAAAATAAATATTTTGAAAAACCACATCATCCTTTTTGCACGTTTAATTAAAGGTACTATCATAGCGTTGCGAGGTGCTAATACCTTCCCCACGCGTAACTGACTCCCGGACTCAAAACCTGGTTTTTCGCAGACCTTGTTTTATCTTTTTTTTTCCTTAGTTTTCCAAAATAAACTATGGTGGCGACTTCAAACTATTTTTTTACAAATTTAATTTTTGGTTCGCTGTCCCGTTGTGATTTCAGTTGCGACAAAAACTTTTTAAGTTGTTTTCATACTTTCAAGAGTGCTTTCAAGATTTCATGATCAAGGGTTGTGTTGTGATCAAAATCCTTGTGATTGCTTCTACTGTGTTGAATCTTTGGTGAACTCTTTTTTATTTGTTTTTTCTCAATTGTTTCAGTATTGTTTTAAAGTTATTGATCAAGAGTTGACAAGAAATATATCCTCTTATGGGATCACTAGTGCATTTTAGAGTTTTTACATCGCAGTATATGCCTCGGTTCTTGCGCACCTGCTGCATATAAACACGCGATGTCATTTTTGTAATTAAAGGCACCTTTTATGCCTCGGTTGTTATACTAACATAG
>Ga0209389_1001270_pt1 | contig 17551 bp, 12 predicted proteins | sample CowpearedBW_FD_187526 | JGI IMG/M metagenome (GOLD analysis project Ga0209389, IMG submission 187526) | Root nodule microbial communities of legume samples collected from California, USA - Cow pea red BW (SPAdes) (version 2) | ecosystem: Host-associated > Plants > Roots > Nodule | place: USA...
TAGAAGTTTTATATTTATTAAGGGTGAAATTCTTAGTCATTTATGTTTTGATGATTTACATTTTGGTATTTAAGTTTTAAAAGTTTCAATCTAGTACTTTATGGTTTTAAAAATGTTCATTTTGATTATTTTTATAAAAAACATTAAATATGTGTTGATGTGTCCACTAACAGGGTCTTAAAAGTATCAATATGATACTTTATGCTTTTAAACATGTTTATTTTAGTTCTTTTTAACTATAACATTTGTTGAATATAGAAAAAATAAGGTTTGAGATTAATATTTCTTGTGTATAAACCACACATAAGGTAATTTATTAATTTATTTATAATAGAGAGAGGTACAACTAAATAGAGTAACTAAAATTAAATATAGTAAATAGAAAATATTGTTTGATATTATAATTAACAATATCTTAACAATATCAAACAATATCTTAACAATATCAAACAATATCTAACACCCCCTCGAGCTGGAGCATACAAATCATATGTGCAGCTTGTTACAAATATAATCAATTCTAGGCCCCCGTGACTTAGTAAAAATATTTAATATCTGTTAACTGATCACTTGAGTTAACAAATTCAGTCTTGATGTCTCCAGACATAATCTTTTCCCGAATGAAATGACAGTTAATCTCAATGTGTTTGGTCCTCTAATGAAAGACAGGATTAGAGCTAATATGAAGAGCAACCTGATTGTCACACACGAGTGTTATTTGAGTGACATCTCCAAATTGTAACTCTCTAAGCAATTGCTTGAGCCAAACAAGTTCACATGCAGCTGAGGCCATAACTCTATATTCTACACTAGATCTTGCCACAATACTTTGTTTCTTATTTTTCCATGAGATGAAGTTACTACCAATGGAGACACAATACCCAGATGTAGATCTTCTAGCAGAAGGAGATCCTGCCCAATTAGCATCTAAATAACAAACAACTCTTGTATGATTATTAGAACCATATAACAATCATTTTCCAGAAGATCCTTTAATATACTTCAAGATACGAATGAATGCATTCCAATGATATTCACATGGAGAATTAAGAAATTGGCTTACCACACTGAATGCAAAGGAAATGTCAAGACGAGTAACTGTAAGATAATTTAATTTTCCAACCAATCTTCTATACTGCTCATGATTAGATATAGGCTCCCCCTGATTTGGTAGAAGTTTAGTATTGAGATCTATGGGTGTATCAACAAACTTTGAACTCACCAACCCAATATCCTCCAAAATATCCACGACATACTTTCTATGAGATATAACAATACTATCATTGGACTGTGCCACCTCAATACCCAAGAAATACTTAAGTTTGCCAAGATATTTGGTCTGAAAATGGTGACAAAGAGGTTGTTTCAACTTAGAGATGCCACACATAGGATAATCTATTTATAATAGAGAGGTACAACTAAAAAGAGTAACTAAATAAATAGAGTAAATAGAAGATATTGTGATTAACAATATGTAACAATATCTTAACAATATTAAACAATATCTAAACAATATCTAACAACATTAAATAGGTTAACGAACAAGTAACCAACTATGCTAACCTATTTAACATTTTGGTTGAGAAAGATCAAAATGAACTCTTTTAAAACAAAAAGTATTGAGACTTTCAAAACTTAAATGTACCAAAAACACTGAAACATAAAGGAGAAGTAACATTTAGCTTTTATTTAGTGCAGCTGATACAAGAAAGATGTAGCTATTTATAGTGCAGAAAACTTAGACAGAAAGCTACTGAAGTCTAACTAATTGCTGACTCAGTAGGTAGCAAATCAACCGAAACTCTTAGGGTGCTATTGGTAGAAGGGACATTTTTAGCTTTCCGCCAATTGGAAATCGATAAAGTATGGTTCCCACGTTTCGTTTACCTTTTGAAAGGTAACATTACCAAGAAAAAAAGGTTTCTCTAGAATGGATTTTATTTAAGTTTCCCACAATAATAATTCCATGGAGAGGTGGGAGACTATCTTTCCCAAGAAAAATTAGAAATTTTACTGAAAGATAAACCATGTTATTTTTATTAAATCTCTTAATTTGGTATAAATTAATGATGATTTTGATAAATATTCCCAAGAAGGCTTTTCTCCGACCAAACAAAATTTAGTCATTCATTGTATTCATGATTACTAGGTATGAAAACATTTCTTTCTACCAAACTCCCTCTAGCATAAAGTAGCTGCACGATGAAAACTATAACAAAAAAGTATCTGTGTAACAAAATTACTATATTACCCTTTTACTTATCTGCTACTATTCTGCATGAATTTTGCTTATTCCTTAAATCTTAATTTATTGTTATGTGTTTACTTTATGGATTCTAAGTGTTGAATATTGAGAAAAACTGTATAAAGTTACTCGTGTCTAAAGTATACATAGGGTGAATGTATTTATAATAAAGAGTGATACAAGTATATATGACAACCAAACATAAATATGGTAAATAAAAGATATTGTAATAAATAATATCAACATCATCTACTAATATAAAAAAATTTCTATTTTTCCTAATAAACAATAGACGCTATGTTTCCCTAATTATGTACCAAGTTTGTTACAAATATAATCAATTCCTGAACTCCTTAAAGACTTGGTGAAAATATCTGCTAACTTATCATTTGAGTTAATGAATTCAATCTTGATGTCTCCAGAGACAATCTTTTCTCGAATGAAATGGCGATCGATCTCAATGTGTTTGGTCCTCTTGTGAAAGACAGGATTAGAATTGATATGAAGTGTTGTCTGATTGTCACATATATGTGTCATTTGAGTGACATCTCCAAATTGTAATTCTCTAAACAATTGTTTAAGCCAAACAAGTTCAAAAGTGGTTGAGGCCATAGTTCTATACTATGCTTTTGCACTAGATCTTGCCACAACACTTTGTTTCTTGCTCTTCCAAGAAATCAAGTTATCACCAATGGAGACACAATACGCGAAAGTAGAGCTCTATCAGAAAGAGATCTTGGCCAATCAGCATTTGAATAACAAACAACTTTTGTATGGTTTATTGAAACCATATAACAAACATTTTCCAGGAGATCCTTTAGTGTACTTTAATATATGAATGATTGCGTTCCAATGATCTTGACATGGAGAATTAAGAAATTGGCTCACCACACTGACTGCAAAGGAAATGTTAGGATAAGTAACTGTAAGATAATTTAATTTTTCAACAAATCTTCTATACTGCTAAGGATCTGAAATAGGCTCCCCTTGATTTGGTAGGAGTTTGAGTTTGTCAATAGGTTTTGAATTCATCAACCCAATTTCCTCAAAACTTTCCAAATTATACTTCCTTTGAGATATAACAATACTATCGTTGGATTGTGCTACCTCAATACTCAAGAAATATTAGAGTTTGTCAAGATCTTTGGTTTGAAAATGGTGACAAATGTGTTGTTTCATCTGGAAGATGCCATGGTGGTCATTGCCTGTAAGAACAATATCATCAACATATACTATCAAATAGACACATCCAACACTTAAGTGACGGTAAAAGACCGAATGATCTGCCTCACTTCAAGTAATACCAAATTGTTGAACAACGTTGCTAAACTTTCCAAACCAGGCCCTAGGAGACTGTTTAAGGCCATATAAAGATTTGCGAAGACGACACACTAATCCAAAAGACTCCTCCCGAGCAACAAATCCGAAAGGTTGTTCCATATAAATTTCTTCCTGCAAATCTCCATTGAGGAAATCATTTTTGACATCTAGTTGATAAAGAGACCATTGTTGAAGAGAAGTCATGGCTAGAAATAAGCAGACAAAAGCCATCATTGCTACTAGAGAGAAAGTATCACCATAATCCAATTCAAAAATTTGTGTGTAGCCTTTGGCTACAACTCGAGCTTTGAGGCGATCAATCTAACACTTGGATTCCTAATAGTCCCTCCTCAGCTGTGAATTGTTTTTTTTTATAATGGGTTTTTACCACAATAAGATATACTTGTCCCACCCATTTATCCTAATACATTTCGCCTCTAACCCTACCTATTGTTGGCTCTTATCACAACTAGACATAATTTTCTCTATTTGAGTCGAACACCAAGACCATTAACTCTGATACTATTGGAATTTTTTTAGTAGATAAACTCGGGAGATTCACTCTCACTGAGGTATAAGTTGCCCATATAAAAGACCTGATGCTGCCTTCAACATAACACCTTAAAGCTCAATGTTTATGAGTCTTTCTTTTCTTATATCTCACTTATCAAAGAGTCTAATGGAACTCCTATCCTCATTCTACCTATACATAGATCCTATATATAAATTTCAACCTTGAATATTTGGGTGTGGATCCTTTGCGTGTGTTCATAGTAAAGGAAGGGAAAAACTGGATCCTAGGACTGTCAAATGTGGTTTTGTAAGATACTCAACTCAACTAGGCAAAAGGGATTAATACTATCATCCACCATCCAAAAAATTTTGTGTTAACTATCACCTTCAATGAATAAGAGAACTACTTCAAGCAACCTCATCTTAAAGGGGAGAATATAAGAGAGGAAGATGAGTCTCTCAGGCTTCCAAATATGACATTTGAGCCTACACTTAAACCTCTTGGACCTACAAAAGCTACACCCGAACCTACACTTGAATCTGCACCTCAATTTCCACCTAAGTCCGCAACTAATGGGGGTTGAAAATTTGAGAAAAATATGGTTTATTCAAGGAGAGAAAAGGTCATTCCAAAATCTGTCCATACCAAAGAATCCAACCTACCACCATTATGTGAGGTAACTATTTCTAATCCTATAAATTTTTGTAATTGTAATGAGTTTGTATATGAAAATTTAGAAGCATAGGTGGAGCAAAACCTTGAGCATCTGATTGCCCTTAGAAAGGGAATGAAAACATGAACCCAAAAGAAACCCATCCACTTTACCATCTATCAAATTTCCAGTCCTTTGAAAAATTATCCCTTACACATAAACCTTTCTCACGAACCTAAATTTATAACCACAAATTCCTTTATATCTAAAGCATTATCTGATAGGAAATGGAAATAAGCCTTAGATTCGGAAATGGAGATGTTAAATAAGAATAGGACTTGGGAACTTATCACCTTACCAACTAGAAAAAAACCCAGTGAGGTGTAAATGGGTATAACTAGTGAATATTTGGCTGATGGGTCTATTGAATGTTATAAGGCATGATTTGTGGCCAAAGGATTCACTCAAACCCATGGAGTGGATTATTTGGAGACATTTTGCCTAGTTGCTAAGGTGAACACAATCAGAGTAATATTGTCATTAGCAACAAATCATGATTGGGATTTGCACAACTTGATGTGAAGAATGCATTTCTACACTGAGAACTTGATAAAGAAATATATATGGAGCTACCCCAGGCTTTAAAGGGTATCTAATGAACTATTTGCTAGTTATAAAAGGTTTTTGTGGGCTGAAACAATTTTCTGGAGCATGGTTTGCTAGACTCACCAAGGTCATGATAAATATGGGTTATAAACAAAGTCAAGGGAATCATAGCCTATTCATCAAGCATTCAGTTTTAGGGGGAGTAAAAATATTGCTAGCGTATGTTGATGATATTATAGAAATTGAGGATGACAAAAAGGAACAACAAATGTTAAAGTCCATGTCTTGCCACAAAATTTGAGATTAAGACAGTAGGAAGACTTAAATATTTTTTAGGAATTGAAGTGACTCATTCCAAAAAGGGAAACTTCCTATCTCAACAAAAGTATGTTGTTGATTTGCTTAAAGAAACATGGAAGAAGCCTACAAACCAACTAGTACTCCAATTGATCCAAACATGAAGTTAAGAAGTGCAAAGGAGGATTTTGTAGTGGACAATGAAATGTATGAAAGACTTGTTGCAATACTTATTTACTTATCTTACAGTAGGCCAAACATTGATTTTGCTATGAGTCTAGTAAGCCAATTTATGCACCAACCAAAGGAGGCTCATTTACAAGCTGCTCCTAAAATTGTTTAGTTTTTAAAAGAAATTGTAGGAAGAGGAATTTTATTTAAACGAAATAAGAGTACTAAAACATATATGGATGCAAGCCGTGCGAGGTCAGTTGTGGATAGGATATCAATTACTAGATATTGTACCTTCCTTGGTGGAAACCTAGTGACTTAGAGGAGCAGAAAACAAATTTAGTAATCAAATCAAGCATTGAAGCGGAATTTCGAGCAATGACCCAAGGAATATGTGAACTTTTATGTCTGAAGATTATATTCGAAATCCTAAAGATGAAGTGGGATGAACTTGGTTATATTGTCATAATAAATCTGTAATTAGTATAACTCACAACTGAGTGCAACCTGATAGAATTTAATATATTGAGGTGGGTAGACATTTTATCAAGGAAAAGCTAAACAATGGCTTGATTAGCACCCCATATGTGTCCACTCAAAATCAACTTGCAGACATACTCACCAAATGACTAAATTGAATGAACATTGAAAAAATTATATCCAAGCTGGGAATGAAGAAAACTTACTAACTAGGGGTGGGGGGGTGTCAGAATTGTGCTGCTCATTATGTATTTTAGAAAGTTTTTTATTTTATCCTTGCTAGACTTTTAATCTTTATTACAAGTGTATCTTGCTGTTAAAACTAAGATTATGAATTTGAAAACAATCCCATAACGACATGGATTTAGAATTAATTCTATATTTCCTAAAATAAACAACAGGCTCATGTCTTTATAGGTCTCGTGACCTCATTATTGTAATGTAGAAAAAATGTATTGTTCTTTTTAAATTGATATTGGATACACATACAAGAGGTTCTTGTGCCGTACTAAAATTACTTGGGTCCATCTTTTGTATGATTTATAATTTTATGTTTCACACATAAATTCCCCAGGTATGTTTTAGAGTTGATGAAGGGACCACTTTAGCCTACCCAATCATTTTCGAAAGGAAAATAACTAGAAGACATACATCGACACATATTTAAGTGATATGTTAGGAAAAAAAATACAATTGCCAAAACAAATAAAAATTTCTTTTTAGTTTGTATAAATGATACATACATGAACGTCTGATCCAACCCATTCCTACCTCTTAATTACTCCCTCAATCTCTACCGTTGTTAATCCCTCCTATAGACCTTAAAAATGATCTTAATATTGTAGAGTATATATAAAGATAAGTTATCAAAAACTAAAAATGTCTAGCAACAAATTAAAGTTTATTTCAATGCCATAAAACATAAATGAACATATTAAATTATTATTTCAATGTTGTTATAATTATTACATTTATGTACTATCATTAACCTTAAGTATAGGGTGTAGAGTGTTGGAAACATCATATAGCCATATCTAGTTCTACACCTAGGATTCTAGGGCAGTCCCTTAGTCTTCTATGTATCCTTGTATCAGATTTTCATTATAAATAAAAGTAAGTGAGAGGGATTATTTAAGCCCTCTAATCATATATTTTCCGGTTTTAATCTTAAGTTGGTATCAGAGCGGGTCGGTCCCGCTCTGCCTGTTTGTGTCATCTCCGACACTGTTTTTTCCGTCTGCTGCCGGCGACCGTTGCCGGCCACAGGAGTTTTTGCCGGTGACCCTTGGATCTGGAGCGTCTTTTTAAGCGATGGCCAACCCCACTAGTGTCGGAGACAAGTTCTCATCCACATGCCCCACGCACCCAATTTTTGCCTGTTGTTGCTAGGCGCGTGATCACAACCTGCCGCCTTCTGCTCATCAGAACTCCATCATGTCGATGCGCTAGACGTTGCTGTCCCTGTTTTGATTATGTTCCAACATGGTTGAAAGTCACACCTTGTGAAAAATCCCCTAAAGCTTTCATTTTTTCTTACTACTTTCACACATTCTCGCTAGTTTCTTGCTTTTTTTGTCAAATAAAGGCCATTGAAAATCCTATTTCATTCTCTGGAAGCCCCTGTATTAGTTTTGAGAAGCTAAATGGACAAAATTATCTAATGTGGACTGCAACTGTTGAATTGTGGTTCCTTGGCCAAGGTTATCATGATCACCTTGAGCAAGATGAAACCAGCTGAAAAATATGAACAATGGAAACAAGCCGATTTCCCTCTGTGTGCCTTGTTGTGGCAGTCCATGGAACCGAGATTTCTTAGGTCTCTTAGAGCTTTCAAAACATGCCACTCATTTTGGAAGAAAACTCAAAACATTTGTGCCAATGTTATCCAGTGTCTCTACGATTCTGCCAACAAACATGAATCACTCAAAATGACAAACCATGATATGGTCTTCTGCATGAGTGAAGCCCAATCAGCTGTGGAAGAACTGAGGTTGTTCTTGGAAGTCGGATCTTTAGTTTTAGGTATTTTGTTACATTCATGAATGAATATTTAAGAAGTACTTGGGTTTATCTTATGAAAGACCATTTTGAATTGTTATCCATCTTCACATCTTTTTTAAATGAAATCTAAAATCAATTCGGTCACATAATCAAATTCCTAAGAAGTGAAAATGCCAAAGAGTACTTCTAGTATGATTTTTCTGTCGTTTTGAGTTCACATGGTATATTCCATCAATCCACTTGTCCTCATACACCACATCAAAATTGTATAGCAGAAAGGAAAATAGACACTTGGTTGAAACTGCTAGTACCTTTTTTGCTTGGTGTCCATCTTCCTGTCCATCACTTGAGAGATGCCATCTTAACTGCATGTTTTCTTATTAACAAAATGCCATCCCTCTCCCTCAATCATAAGGTCCATTTCTCCATTCTGTTTTTAGATAATCCTCTCCTTTAGATTTCTCCTCGAGTTTTTGGTTGTGTATGTTTTGTTCATGATATTTCTCCATGGTTTAGACAAGCTTTCTGCTCGCACTATCAAATGTGTCTTCCTCTATTCATGAATTCAAAAGGGGTATCGGTGTTACTCTTCTGAAACCATGAAATAGTACATGTCTGCCAATATTACATTATTTGAACAAACTCCTTACTCTCCATCTGTTTTAGATGTTCATGTCATACAACAGATCCTTCTTATTCCTATCTGAGTCTAGTATTTCCCATGTCCTTGTCACTCCAAGTCTTAATCAAGGTCCTCTGAAACTACCATCTCCACATATTGATATCATCTGACACAGGATCCTGGTGGATAGTCTAGTTCTCCAAGATAATGGTGAATCCCCCACTTTAGATCCTTCTCCATCGTCGCTCAATACCATGTCTCCTAATGAAGATAATTTTGGTTGTCCCATTGCACTTAGAAAGGTACTTGTTCTCCTCGAAATCCTTATCCTATCTATAATTTTCTTAGCTATCACCGATTGACGCTTCCCTGTTGTTTCTTTTTATCCTTAGTGTCTTCTGTTACTATTCCCGAAGATGTGAAGGAAGCACTTGATCATCCTGGATGGCGACAACCCATGATTGCAGAAATGCAGGCTCTTGACCAGTAATACTTAGGAGTTAGTGTCCCTTCCATCTGGAAAAAAGACTGTTAGATGTCGATGGGTTATACCATTAAAGTTGGTCTTAATGATGCGATTGATCGTCTTAAGGCCCGATTAGTTGCAAAAGGGTATACTCAAGTTTTTGGCCTCAATTATAATTGTTAGATATTGTTTGATACATTATCTCCCGTGACCAAGATTACTACTATTCGCCTCTTCTTTGCCGTGGCAGCAATTCGTCATTGGCCCCTCCATCAATTGGATATCAAAATTGCCTTTCTTCACGACGACCTTGCATAGGAGGTATACATGGAACAACCTCCTGGGTTTGTTGCTCAGGAGGAGTCTAGTAAAATATTCTAGTTGCGTCACTCTCTCTATGGTCTCAAACAATCTTCACGTGCTTGGTTTAGTTAATTCAGCTTAGTAGTTCAAACTTTTGGGCTCAAACCCACTGAAGCAGATCATTCAGTTTTTTATTGGAATACCCTCTTGGGAAATGTGTTTATCTAATCATCTATGTTGATGATATAGTCATTGCAAGAAATGATGTTGCTGGAATTCCTCAATTAAGGAATACTTGTGCAAACATCCTTCTCCAATCCGTCTCCCCGAAGCACGCTCCTGTATAACAAAAGATTTGTTATCAAAGGTTATTGAACAATTTAAGGTTTTGGTTAGCTAACTTAAGGAAATTAAATTGAAAGGACAATTAGGAACAAATAGGACAAATTTTAGGTTTAGGGAAGGAGACATGTAAAATTGGCTCACTCCCTTTGAGAAAGTTCTAGAGCCATTGGCAAAGGTTATGAAATGTTGTTTTTCTTGAAAGTAAATGGTTGAGAATAAGGAGGTATTACCAGATATGTGATCAGAAGCACTAGAGTCAATTACCCATGAATTTTGACCTTCCATGGATTGAAAGAGGCAAGCTGTTGATGTACTTGGAGCTTAAGATGATTGTGCCAAGCTGTTGACTTGTCGTAGATATTCTTGATACTCATCCTCAGTGAACTTGGATTCAGTAGTTTTTGCCTGACAGACATTGGCTGTTTTGGAAGAAAAACCATGAAAGAAGTAACAATTTTCCTGGGTGAGACCCATCCTTTTACAATATATGCACTGAGGACGCCCGTGACCTCCACGTCCGCCTCCTCTACCTTGAGTGGCGACCATGACAGATGGTTCCACTAGAGCAAGAGCTTCCTAAGTTTGAGGCGTTGGGACACGAACCATGCGTGTGATCAAGGTATCCATGGAAGGGATCTCATGATAGGTCAAAAGTTGATATCTAATATGATTAAAGTCTGGATGAATAGCGCGAAGGATCATCACCATATAATACTTGTCAAACTTCTTCTTCATTTCATCTAAAGAGTCGACTTCTAAGAACATCCGCAGTTCTTCCACAGCTGATTGGGCTTTATTCATGAAGGAGATCATATCATGGTTGGTCATTTTCAGAGAAGCCAACTTGTTTGCCGAATCATAAAGGCATTGGATATCATTGGCATAGATATTCTGAGCCCTCTTCCAAAAGGAATGACAGGTTTTGAAGGCTCTGAGGGACATCAAAAGTCTTGGTTCCACTGATTGCCATAGTATAGCACATAGCTGGAAATCTGCCTGTTTCCATTGTTCAACTTTCTTAGAAGGTACATGGCTTCTATCTTTCTCAAGGTGGTCGTGATGACCTTGATCAAGAAACCACACCAAGATAGATAATTTTGGCCATTCAGTTTCTCGGAAGTAATGCAAGGACTTCCAGAAAATGAGATAGCACTTCCGGTGGCCATTATTTGACGAAAAACAACAGAAACTAGCGAGAATGTGTGAAAACAGGAAGAAAAAACGAAAGCCCTAGAGTGATTTTCACAAGGGGCGACTTTGGACTTCACAGAAATGGAGTTTCAAGGGGCAGAACAGGGAGAGGAGGTTTCGGCGAAAGCTATGGAGGTGGCGGAATCACGTTCCGAGCAGCAGACGACAACATGTGGACTACATGTGCCTATTCACAACTAACAAAGGCGAGGCGTGTGGCGGCGCGTGGATGGGATTTTGGTTCCAGCATCGGCGGGGGTGGCTGTCACTCGGAGAGGCGCTCCAAATCCAGTGGTTTCCGGCAAAAACTAAGGTGGCCGAAGACGGCAGTCGACTGCGGACAGTGACGAACGGTGGCGAAAATGTCAAGGAAGAGAGATTGACACGTTGGACAGCTACAAACAGAACTAGATAGTAGCAAATGAAGCTGGACAGTTGCGAGCAACAATGACAAGTGCTGTCGGACAAGAAGAGATGGAAACCAGAGCAGGATCAAGCTGCTTTGGTACCAACTTGAGATTAAAACTGAGAAATATATTTTCAGAAGGTTTCAAAAGATCCTTCTCATCTTCATATATTTATATTGAATAATAGCTGGTACAATAGGAAGATGGAAAGCTAAGAGACTGGCCTAGACCGCTAGGTATAATGATTATAGATAACTCAACACTCAACTCTCTACTTAAGTCCTACTGACTACACTAGCTGAAATAACTATTTCAGCGGTATTCCTGTATCAGATTTTCATTATAAATAGAAGAAAGTGAGAGGGGTCTTTTAAGCCCTCTAATCGTATATTTTCCGGTTTTAATCTTAAGTAATGTCATAAAACATAAATGAATATATTAACTTATATTAAAGTAAAGAACTAAAGAATTGTTTATATATGTATGTCTGTATATAACATTAGAACTATTTGGTGATTTCATTAGTCATTTTTTGATGACCCACAGAGTGGAGTATAATCTTTTTGCCCTTCCTTGAATGTACTCTGAATAGTTTTTTGTTGTTGTCTCCTTCCTTGCACAAATTAATTCTAAACTCGGGCCTGAAAGGAGAGATCTCCTAGAGGATCCCTAAATAATTGAAAAATTGCAATACTCCCAAGGAATATTTTGTTTGATAAGTAACAAATTTTCAAATATATTTTATTTTTCAGGGAGTAGTTTTTAAGGTACATCAACTATGATGCTTTATGTTCGAATGACTAACTATATGCGGAGTATAATATATTCTTTCAATGTGTTGTATTAAATGATAACACTTACCATATATATATATATATGGTGTCCTGTTCTATACCTTTATGACATTACAAATATAATTTTCAAGTATCACCACCCACCTACTGAGGACAGGAAGACAACAAAGGCTCCAATGGGAGAAGTGGGAGATAGTCCAATTCAAAGCGTTAGTGGAAGCCATTGAGAAACTTGAAGAGAAACCACTGCTAAATTCCTGTTCAATGAATCACTAAATTTTAGTTTTCTTGTAGAGCTCAATAGCATCAATTAATTCACGTAACTAACCTCAACTTCTGAGAGCTTGGTTGTTGGTATATATTTATGTATTATTTTATTATCTTATAATACCAAAGGTAGTTTCAGTGTTTTGAGATCATGACATCTTAGTTGGTTTTGGACATCAATTTTATCCCCATTCAAGTGCCAACTTTGTTCAATGTGTTTTTGGATGTTTCTACTACAACTACTATTATTATTATTATTATTATTATTATTATTATTATTATTATTATTATTTTGAGTAGAAGTCTGCCTCCCATTTGCTTAATAATTCTAGTTATGTTGTAATTTAATATGGAGTTCTGAGTTATAGGCAACACCTTTCCCAATTTTTTTTTTAAGTTTTTATTGTTCATTTTGATAAGCTGTATACTCACTGTTATATAGGCAGCATTGTGCTCTGCAAGAATCATAAAGAAAGTTCCAGACTTGGCCGAAAATTTTGTTGGCCCTGCTACTGCCTTACTAAGGGAGAAACATCATGGAGTTTTGATCACAGGGGTTCAGCTTTGTACAGATTTGTGCAAAATTAGCTCAGAAGCTCTTGAGCATGTTAGAAAGGTGTTTTTCAGTCTTTCTTATAATTATTTCTCTTAGCTAATGTATTTTCCTCCACCTACTAGTTAGATTAAATGTAGTAATTTTATCCACTATAAACTTAGCACACCAAAATCATTCTGTACTGCAGTATCTACATGGATACACTAATTCTCAATCTTGTTGCTCCGAGATAGTTAAACACAAAATACATTTTTTATTTTACTTAATGATAGTTCGTTATAAGAATTTTAAGGTTTGTTTAGTTTTAGAAAATGTTTTATTTTCACTTTTAATCATTGTAGTCAGTATGTAATAAATTAAATACCCAAATTGATCCGGAAAGATGAGTGCGGTGACTGCTAGATCCCTACTTAAAATTTGTCTATAAATGAACCTTTGAAAGATTCATTTGTTTGCATGTAAATGGGTAATTAAAAATTCATCTACTTCCATACAAGTCTTTCATATCAAATATAAAGAGAAGTTTAATATTTGATCCGAAGATTCAACTTTTCTTTACCTTGGATACGAGGGACTTAGTGCAAACAATTGAATCTTTCAAGGGCCTATTTACATGAAAATTTAATCAAGGGCCTATCAGTCAATGTACTAATCTTTCAGGGTCAATTTAGGTATTTATCTATTCATGATAAGATTCAAGCAATTTAATGTGATTCCAATAGTGGGAAAAAATGAATTACATTGGTGAATTGTTTGTTATCATGAATCACTACATGAGTTGTGGAAGTGTGGTCACCGTACACCTTGTGTGGTTTTGGAACAAAGTGGGTGGCTTTTGCAACAGGTTAGGTTGCACTGCTGGCTGGTTGGGTTTTGCAACTGGATTAGAATATAATAGGAAGAAAAGTAGATCAAATTAGAATCTCATCCTTTCCTTAAGTAATAAATTGAATCCATGAAAGGCTTGAATTAATGATTTTATCAACACAAGAACAGATATGGATTAAGATTGCTATGAGGCTATAAGAATCAGACTAAGTGTAACATAGAAACTTAGGAACACATGAACCGAACACAATAAAAGGAAAATGTGGTGAAGACTTATGACATGGAAGAATACACCACTTCAACGACACATGAGAAAATACCCACTAGAATCCCGTGATATGAAAATAAGACTCAAATAATGAGAATCACTCTCACAAAAGAGACAATGCTCTAAAATAATTCTCTCAATTTTATATACCAAAAAGTGATTTATAAAGAGGAGATAACTATTTATAGCTTTTGAAATAAAAGAGAGAGGGATACACTCAATCCCTAATTTGTGTAGAACACATAGTTTTATACGTTTATAAATAGGAAAGTACAAAGAGATGGGCCAAAGGCCGTTAGATCTAACACTACCCCTCAAGAAGGTACATATAAATTGTAAGCAAGTTCATATAAATCGTATATCAAACTTATTACCAATATAATAAAATTTATAAGACTTGAATAATCCTCACTTTATAAGTCAATTTTGTAGGATTGAGTTTGAAACTAAGATCATATGTTAAAATGGGAATGGGGGTCTGTCTTAGATAATTTGTTGGGCCACTTGCTTGGGGATTCTCTTGGCCTATGGCCATGGATACGTTGAAAGTTCCCTTAATTGTCGCCAGTCCTAATCTACCTTAAGTGCAACCTATTCAAATTGCTTGCAAGAAGGGGCTACATAAAGTGGGGCTGACCAAAAAGAAAGGCTGAGTGAAGTGTCATATAATGGAGCCAATTAAGATGTCAATTATATTTAGGTAGTTGTGATTCCATATGACTATAGATATGTGCCTAGTCCAATAAAAAACTAGATGCAGGCTAAGTTCGTGCTTATAAGGCTTGTACAATCTTCATCTTACAAGTTAGTCTTTTGCAGTTGAGTTCGGTCCTAAGCTCAAATTCTATGAATTATTTATTTATGTAAGCCCATGCAAACTAGGCTCATATGCACAACTTTACATTATGTTTCATCTTAGGGTGTTTTATTTGTAATTTTTGCTACAAATTTATTTGGCCTAGGTCAAATTTTGTTGTATTAAGATACAATTTGAAAAATTATTGTAGAAATGCACGGATGGTTTGGTCAGAGTTCTAAAGGATTTAGCAAATAATCCTTATTCACCAGAGTATGATGTTGCTGGTTTCATGGACCCTTTTCTGCATATCAGATTGCTTAGACTGTTGCGGGTATTGGGTGAAGGTGATGCAGATGCTAGTGATTCTATGAATGACATACTTGCTCAGGTCAGTGTTCAATGTCAATTTTATGGTTTATATTTTGTTTGTACTGCAGAAATGATTGAAAATGGCATTTCGGTGTTGTTCTGTTAATAATCTTGTTGAAAATTGTATACGTTGTTCGGAAAATTTCCGACTTGTATTCAATTCGATAAAAGCAAATTATTTTGCCTTACGTGCCAAGACAAACTAATGCAAGTGTGTTAATAAAGGAATGAAAGGAAACTTTTTGTTTCCTTGTTGTTTTGGATAATGACCAGATCTTTGTGAAGTTTGAAAAAACTAGATTGAACAAGGAACAAGAGAAATTCAGAATGCCCAGTGTTTCTAAGGATCGAAGTCTTATTTTAGCATTGTTTGGTTTTATACTTTTTTTTTGTTCAAAATTTTAGATGCAATCGGCATCAAGTCTTGTGAATTTTGAGGAGTATAGATCAGATCGCAAAGCATCCAATGCTTTCTCCCTCTTTGCTACATTTTTTCTTTGCTATTTCTTAATTCTCATGTCTCTCTTTGTTCCTTTTTGGCTCTGCTGTTAAATCATTAAATCTATTTCCTATTTTAGAATTAAATTCATATTTAATTTATTTTCTTTTCTTTCTTTTTTCGAAAGTGAAAGTTTAGTATGCTGCTAGTTTGTTTCCTAGAGCTTTTGTTACAGAATGGATAATATTTAAATTTCAAAAAGTCTTTGAAGCTCTAAAGGATGAAAGAGGGAGAACTTTGTTCTTGAGGAAATGGATGCTTTAGAAACAGGGTTTTAAATAGTAGGCTACAGCGCCTTTGTGGTGGCATAGTAGCGGGCCTGCCACTACTTCTGCACTAGACTAGATATTTTTGGTCACTCTATATCTGCACTCTCCAAGGAAGAAGCATTTGACTTCTGTAAATCATATTGCTATCTCAAGGTACTCCTATATAGTAACCATATATGAACTTGAAAGAATTAATATGAAAAAAAGAAGTTATTTATTCAAATTGATTCATTTGAAATAATATATCAGCGTCTATATGTAGAAAACTCTAATCCTAAAGTAATAATTACACAAAAATCTCTAAAATCTTCTACTAGCTTCTAACAATTTGTAGTAGAACATTTAATATCCTACTGACAACATATGACCTAACCTTAACCATATGTGTCAATTGCATTTTATATCAAAACCATCTCATATTTTCTCATAACTGCATTTGGTTTTATAAAACTGATTCTACTTTTTAAAAACTGGTTATATGATCGGTCAGAAGCCTAAAGCGGTTTTTAAAATAAAAGAACTAAGAATTTTGGCCTTTAAAATGGTTTTATGCTTTAATAGTTGGTTTTGGCTTTTCAAAAGCTTGATTTTTTTTTTATCACATTTTAACAGGAATTTATTTGAAAGTTCAATAATCTTAACTTTAAATGTGGCTGGGAAAATCATGATTAATAGAAAGCTACAGAAACTAGTGTGGTATTTATAATAATTCCATGATTGCTCACTGAACAATACAAAAGCACATTTTAGGGAAGCTATAAAACAGTAAGCCATATAGTTAATTTGGGTCCATGTAATAAGTTCTAAAAGCATATTTTAAGGAATCAAGTATTTAAAATAGACTTAAATATGTTAATAATCCCTTAAACTTGGACTTATTTTAGTCCTCCAATTTTTCTTTTGCCCTTTTTAGTCCTCTAAATTTTTGAAAATCTGGTTAGAGGGAGGTTGGTTGGAGTTGTTCGTCTTGTCTACGCAAGTACTCTAATTTATAATGAAAAAGGGATAGGAATAAACTCGATAACTATAAACGGGAATTATTTTCACAAATATTTCCCTATTTAGTATAATCAAACCATATCATATCTTCCTATCTAATATAATATAATCAAATCATATCATATTTATATTTCCCTAATTAATGCAACCAAATCATATAACTAACACTCTAGTTCTTGTCCCTATCTATTAACACCATTACAAAGGTTGATGATGTGGCAACCTATGTGCTCTTTTGTTGTGGTTTTTGTCAAACAAAATGATTTGAGTGCAAACAATAAAC
>Ga0209389_1001274_pt1 | contig 17540 bp, 7 predicted proteins | sample CowpearedBW_FD_187526 | JGI IMG/M metagenome (GOLD analysis project Ga0209389, IMG submission 187526) | Root nodule microbial communities of legume samples collected from California, USA - Cow pea red BW (SPAdes) (version 2) | ecosystem: Host-associated > Plants > Roots > Nodule | place: USA...
CAAAAAACACAAGAAAAAGTCATAAGTAACAAATAAAAGCAAAAACAACAATTTCCTTAACATCATATATTACCTATTTAATTATAGTGTTTTTACAATTCTCTTAAATTCAGACTTAATGCTCTACATTTTCTTAAATTGAGACTCAATCCTTTCACAAAATTAATCAAAACACTCCAAACAATTTCTATCTCAATCCAAATTAACACTCACAATAACTAAAATTTAAAATTAACATACACAAAACAGAAAACCAAACAAAAACGCGTTGGAAATTTACCTTAAAGAAACTGCGACGCGACAATTGCGGCAAAAGAACGAAAATGTTCGCGTGATGGTGGAGGGACGCTGGAACACTTGTAGAGAGACAAAGAGAGGGACAACTGGCCGGAGCAGCGTGGCCGGACACGAGATGAGACGGCAACAGGGAGCTCGCGTGGTGGTGGTCGGACGCGAGACGAGACGGCGGTGGCAGGGGGCTCGTGTGGGGGTCTCAGGTGGTGGTCTCGTCGGAAGTCGCGGAGAGAAGAGGAGACAGCGATGACGGCAGCGCAACGGTGGTAGTGGCAGCACGAGAGGCGGTGGCAGTGGTAGCACGGAGCTCGCGTTGTTGGAGTGGCCGGAACTTGCAGAGAGTGGCCGGAATTTGCAGAGAGAAATGGAGGAGCAGCTGGCGCGCGCGAGGAAGAAAGGGATTTTGTTTTTGAGCCCTAATTAAACCATATGGCCTCGGTTCAATTTAGAACCGACGCATATAACCCCTATTTGGCCCCAGTTCCCTAACACCCGAGGCCTAAAACACCTTTGGCACTGGCTTTTCCCCAACCGAAGCCTATAGGTCCCAACGTCAATGGCATTTTTGAAATTTCTGGCAACCTTTTTGGCTTCGGGCCTCCTTAACCGAGGCCTATACCTGCTTTTGGCACCGGTTTTTTTTGAACCGAGGCCTATAACTACTTTTGGCCTCGAGTTTTGTGTGAACCGAGGCATAAAAGTTGCCTTTAATTTCAAAATTGCCACCGCACCGTTATATGCTTCGGTTCCTCGCCAACCGAGGCCTATAAGGCGAGGTAAATACGCAATTCTGCACTAGTGCTTGATGGCTAATTCGTTTAAGTTCCCCACCCTTATCACAAGTAAGCGCCCTGGGTCGAACACGCTTAACTTGTTAGTTAATTCGTTTAAGTTCCCCAACCTTACCACAAGTAAGCGGCCTGGGTCGAACACCCTTAACTTGATGGTTAATTCGTTTAAGTTCCTCATCCTTACCACAAGTAAGTGGCCTGGGTCGAACACCCTTAACTTGTTGGTTAATTCGTTTAAGTTCCCCACCCTTACCACAAGTAAGCGGCCTGGGTCGAACACCCTTAACAAATACCTGAATTCGCCAAACATAAATACTATCGACATCCGACAAATAATATAGCATACTTAAAGCCTTAATCATATCAAAATAAAAGCAAAGAAATGTACGGAGTGCCACACACATGATGTACCAATTATTATAGACATAGGCTCTAACGATTTCAAATCATAAAAAATAAAAGTCCTATTCTGCCTTGTCATCGCCATATTCCACGACAATCGCCGCTTCCTTCTCCTCGGTTGCTTCCTTCTCCACTTCCTCCTCTGGGCTACTCTCAGCCTCGTTAACGAGCTGCCCATTAACAACATCTTTATTTACATCAAATTTAGAGTCAGCAGCATCAACATCCTTATAAAAGAAGGCCGCCTGCCGCAACCCCTTCTGGAACCCATTAATATGCTCTTGGATAATACAGCCCTTCAAATCATCAAGTTCAACCTCAGCACCCTCATATTTTTCCTTCAAGTCATCATAGTCAGCCTCCAAGTCCGCTATCCTCTTATTAAGTTTTCCCTTCGAATCCAAGCAACGAACTTTCCAAGTTCCCAACCTTTTCCTCTCCTCCTCCCAACTCTCCCTCTCCTTCTTCCAAGCGGCCCTCTCCTCCTCAAACTTATCAACTTTTCCTTGCAATTCCTCCACCTTTTCCCTACCTCCCTCCTTCACTTCTCGTTGGTACAAAGTCCCAACCCGACGACTCAGTATCAATGCCTTGCTTCCAAATTCAACCATGGTTCTTACGAGATGATCCACCTCCATACCGTCGATAAAGTTGATGATTGTCTCTGGAAGATTGATAGCAATATCTTTCCTAACAGACGTTTATGGCAACTGAATCAAACCAGACTTTGGCCCTTTCGTCCCACTGGATGACCCCACCCCAAGCAATGCCGCCCTGACCTTCTTTACATCTTTACCCTTGTCGGGTCGAGTCGGCAATTCCGCCTTTCTCTTAGTGTCGCTGTGCACGTGCACCTCAACCAGCGACTCCTGCAAGTTAGGAACATCAGTGTTCTCGACTGTTTTGGCCTTCGCGGCCATCTCCTTCCTCAACACTTGGAAAAATGCCAAGTTCTTCTTTCCGAATTGAGCCATGTGCCCTACAACAACGCATCAAGACCCGGTTAAGTCAACTTAGAAGCATTAATACAGTTTAACTAATAAAATAATACCTTCAATATCAATAATCGGGTGAACCGAATTATAAACTCTAACTAGACCCTTAGTGGGCAACTTATCAGAAAACTTCATCAAGACCTTCACCACCTCCTTATCCACCGCTGACAACTCGTCGGTGCCCATGTCCTTATATCGAGAAGGGCTTCCCGTCCAGCTAAACGGGAACTTTGTGCTCCCATCTGCATTAAGGAAATGGGACCTGCCCTCCTCTTTCACCATAACTTTAAAGTATCTGTCTTTGAAATGCTTGAAAGACTAAGAGAACGCGTCCAATCTGCTGATGCTAGGGCGACTCACCAAAGATAACCAAGTAGTCAGCTGACGGGGCCTAGTGTCGTAAAAGTACAAAAATGCATGAGGAGAAGGTTGTAGATATAGCGATTGGCACAAAACACGGAAGGCTTGCATATGGGCCCAACTATTTGGATGCAACTATGTAGGTGCAACGTTTAGTGCATGCAATACCCCCATGGTAAAGTCGTCCAGCGGTAACCTCACATGCAGCTGGGAGAAATGGCACATGTACATATAAAAAACCTTCTCGGTCGCCCCCTCTTGCCTGTGGCATACGCGGTCAATGGCGTTTACCCGCTCCAAGGAAACGATACCCCAATTTACACCTTTCACGATAACAGGGGTACAATTTAACTAAGAGTTCAACAGACGAGACCACCGAAATAAAAATGATTGATTATGAACATCAGCAGCCACCCACCCATAGCCACCCTTGGCCGGCCAGTTAATCTCCGCTAGTTCTTCTAGAGGGTCTTCTCGCACCTCAGTCACCGTTTCCATGGGAATTCTGCCTACCATACCCGCAGAACTAGTACTGTTCTCCTCAACATGTCTACCTATACTCCTCCTGGACTCCATACTCTCATTATTGGACGAAGACAATGACACACTATAACTACTAGACATACCTTTGTTGTGAAAAGCTGACGGTAGGAACTAGGAACTAGTCGGACAAGTATAACACAAACAAGATCTCTGATTGTGAAATTCCCGCAAATGAACCAACAAGCATGCACCCATCGTAAAATCCACATTTATAGGTGTGAATCCTAAACGATAAAACCTTTTCCCGCCAAAATCACAACCCATACCAATCGACATAATCATCTCAAAAGCCATGAGTATCAGAAATGATGACGTAAAAACCCTCCTTGATTTGACCTCTAACACCCCTTCACTTACTACCTACTTTTTCCTATCTTCAACCTTAACACTATTCATCACACTTAAAGGTTGGGAGACTAGTGTACCACACCTAACCGACCTCGTTGGCATATATGCACATATCATCCTTCACCGACATACCTGTATCGGTAAAGGCTGGGAGACTAGTGTACCACACCTAGCCAATTCGACCAAATAACAATAACAAACGTCTACCACACCTACACGCAAAGTTATTCAGGAAATCGGCCCAAGCTGACCTAATCCTAACCGGCCTAAACTGGTACCCTAGGACACTAAGTACCAGCCCAAGACCATGCATCAAGCGATAGCGACACTCCCAAGATTCAACAAGCCCATAATAATCAGACTAAGGGCTTAGGTTAAGGCCCAGACCCACCTATGGCCCAAGCCAAGGTCCGGCCCATGAAATGGTCAGACGTAATTAATAATATATAAATACACATGGACCCCACGAATTAAAGGTACGGATTCATTACTCCATTAATCACCTGATTTGACTTTTAAGAGCTTTGGCTGACTTAAGCTTCGGAGTCCCTTCTGCAGGTAACCCCTCCTGGGTCCAAGCCGATATATACAAAAAGGGGAGAAGCCAACCAAGGAGATAACGGATATGGGTAAGGTGGTAATTGTGCCTAACTTATCTTATTTGTCCCTTCTGCAGGAACAATCATCATTTAAATTATTAAAATATTCACAATTAATTAAGTAACCCTATATTTTTTTTTCTTCAATTTTTTATTTCTTCTAGTTATTTGATTTGTCATGAAACTAATTCACATCTCCAATATATTTTTCATCTTATCATAACATTTAATTAATTATGTTAAAATGATGTATGTAAATTAAAATTTTTTTATGTCTTATATTTGAATATTTCTATTATTTTTTAATATTTTTATTTATTGTATATTTTCTTTTCACGTGAGTATGTTTAATACTCTCAATTTAAGTATTTAATAGCATAAACCTTTCATTTACTAGGTAATATAAAAAAAATTCTTTTGTTATTTTTATTAATTTTTGTTTCATTTGAAGAACTTTTTTGTTTCGCTAAAACAATTATTTCCCAACCATTGATTATATATGTTGATATTTGAAAAATGTTCTTAGATGTCTAAGGTATTTTTCATCTTATCATACCCTTTATTATACATTTGTTTTCCTTTACACCATTTCTTTCAATAGTTTCTCAAATTGTTTCTAAGACATACATTTGTTTTTTAATATTTTTATTTTTTGTTTATTTTCATCATTTCATTTTCTAGGTAATATAAAAAAAATTCTTTACATATTTTTATTAATTTTTGTTTCATTTGAAGAACTTTTTTGTTTCGCTAAAATAATTATTTCACAACCATTGATTATATATGTTGATATTTGAAAAATGTTCTTAGATGTCTAAGGTATTTCTCATCTTATCATACCCTTAATTATACATTCGTTTTCCTTTGTGCAATTTCTTTCTATAGTTTCTCAAATTGTTTCTAAGACATACATTTGTTTTTTAATATTTTTATTTTTTGTTCATTTTCATCATTTCATTTACTAGGTAATATAAAAAAAATTCTTTACTTATTTTTATTAATTTTTGTTTCATTTGAAGAACTTGTTTGTTTCGCTAAAATAATTATTTCTCAACCATTGATTATATATGTTGATATTTGAAAAATGTTCTTAGATGTCTAAGGTATTTTTCATCTTATCATACTCTTAATTATACATTCGTTTTCTTTCGTGCGATTTCTTTCAATAGTTTCTCAAATTGTTTCTAAGACATACATTTGTTAAATTTTTAATATTTTTATTTTTTGTTTATTTTCATCATGTAAAATATTATTTCAGTATATTTGATCTATTTTTTTTTCTAACTCATTATATCAATTATACTGTAATTTTTCACTATAATTCTATAAATAACTTTTATTTACTACAATATCAAAATTTAATATAATTGCCATGAATATTTGTTTATCACCATCCAACATATTTTGGAGTTCAAAAGATACAATATCGATGTTAAAATTTTATTATTATGTTTATTATTTGTTATTTGCGTCATTTTGATTAAGTGATGTATTATCATCTTTATTAGTGTATAAAAAAAGAGATTCATTAGAATTTATAAAATTGAAGTAAACAAACATTTAAAATATATTTTAGTTTGAATATTGTTTTCCTTTAAATTTGTTTAAAAATATTTTTAAATTTTATAAACTAGGTTTCATTAATGTTTGCAGTTTGCAAATTTAATAAATATTTCAGTTCTCATTAAATTTTATTTGGTATTCTAATCTAAAATGTAAACAATTATAATTTATTTCAAAGTATTTATATCGAAGAAACAATCATCATCCTAATATTGAATATTTGATAATATTATGTTTCCTTTACAGTAATTTTGTATTATTTTATAAAAATTAATTAAAATTTATATTAAAGTAGTAAGGAAACGGGTACGGGTATGGGTACGAGTTTATACCCGTTACCCGACGGAGATGGGGATGGGATAAAACTTTGATACCCATTGGGTTTGGGTATGGGGATGGGGATGAATTTTTTTTTTATGGGGATGAGTATGGGATAGCGAAAACCGTCCCCGCCCCGCCCCGTTGCCATCCCTACTTCATACTATAATCCACTTGATGTCATCCCCTCTCTCTCCAATCAACCTTGAGGGAGAGAGAGGGGAAGGAAGGAGAAATTCCACTATTTTTCAATCATCTTTGTTATGTCATGGTTTGAGGGTGATATTAAGATTACAATTATGTCCGGAATTTATTTTTCAACTTAATTATGAAAACGATGTAAAAATAACAAAAATTTGAAAATTGTTATAAAATAAGGTTTAAAAAGTAATTATTAATTATAAATTTTTTTATTACATTATTTTATAAATATTTTTTTAATAAAATACATTATTTTCATTCATACATATTAATATTTTTTCTACAACAAAATAAACTTATATAATGATCATTTTTAATCATTTTTAAAATAAAGGTCAATTTGGTATTCTTGTTTGTTCTTGATTTAAATAAAATTTTTAATCTATCACATCTATCAAATCACTCACAAACATTAACATACTTTAGTCTAAATCCACCCTCTTCCACCGTTAATCCACTTAAAGTGCACAACACAAATTTCACACTCTAATCCACTTGAATTCATCATCTCCCTCTCTTTCGAATCAACCTTGACGGAGAGAGAGGGGGGCAGATGAAAATTCCTCTATTTTTCAATCATCTCGGTAATGCAGTGGTATGAGGGTGATTTCAAGATTACAATTATGTCCGCAATTTATTTTTTACCTTAATTATGAAAATGATGTAAAAATATGGCCTTTGAAATTATTTTTAAAAAGTTATAAAATAAGGTTTAAAAAGTAATTATTAATTATAAAAATTTTTATTACATTATTTTATAAATATCTTTTTAATAAAATATGTTAATTTCATTTATAGATATTAATATTTTTTCTACAACAAATCATAACTTATATAATGATAATTTTTAACCATATTTAAGATAAAGGAGAGTTTGCTAATCTTGTTTTTTTATTTAAATATAATTTTTAATCTATCAAATCTATCAAATCACTCACAAATATCAACAAACTTTACTCTAAATCCACTCACTTTCACCTTTAATCCCCTTAAAGTGAACAAGACAAGCTTGACACTCTAATCCTCTTTAATTCATCATCTCCCTCTCTCTCCAATCAACGTTGAGGGAGAAAGATGGGGAAGGAAGAGGGAAATTCCTCCAGTGTTCAATCATCTCTATTATGTAATGGTGTGTGGGTGATATCAAGATTGTAATTATGTCCGCAATTTATTTTTTAGCTTAATTATGAAAATGATGTAAATATATGGCTTTTGAAATTATTTTAACGAAAATTTAAAAATTGTTATAAAATAAGGTTTAAAAGTAAATATCAATTATAAATTTTTGTATTACATTATTTTATAAATATTTTTTTATTAAAATATGTTATTTTCATTTATACATTTTAATATTTTTTCTACGACAAATCAAACTTATATAATGATAATTTTTAATTAGTTTTAGAATAAAGGAAAATTTGGTAATCTTGTTTTTCCTTGATTTAAATATAATTTTTAATCTATCACGTCCATCAAATCACTCACAAACCGTAACAAACTTTAGTCTAAATCCACCTTCTTTCACCTTTAATCCACTTAAAGTGCACAACACAAACTCCACACTCTAATCCGCTTGAATTCATCATCTCCCTCTCCCTCCAATCAACCTTGACGGAGAGAGGGAAGGGAGATGAAAATTCCTCTATTTTTCAATCATCTGTGTTATGCAATGATTTGAGGGTGATATCAAGATTATAATTATATCGGCAATTTATTTTTCAGCTTCATTACGAAAATGATGTAAAAATATGGCTTTTGAAATTATTTTTACAAAAATAATTAATAACGAAAAAATTTGAAAATTGTTATAAAATAAGGTTTAAAAAGTAATTATTAATTATAAAATTTTTATTACATTATTTTGTATATAATTTTTAATAAAATATGTTATTTTGATTTATACATATTAATATTTTTCTACAACAAATCAAACTAATATAATGATAATTTTTCATCATATTTAAAATAAAGGACAATCTAGTAATCTTATTTTTTCTTGATATAAATATAATTTTTAATCTATCACATCCATCAAATCACTCACAAACTTCAACAAACTTTACTCTAAATCCACTCACCCTTTAATCCCTTTAAAGTGAACAAGACAAGCTCCACACTCTAATCCACTTGTATCCATCCTCACCCTCTCCCTCTAATCAACGTTGAGGGAGAGAGAGCGGTAGGAAGAGGGAAATTCCTTTATTTTTCAATCATCTCTGTTATGCAATGGGTTGAGGGTGATATCAAGATTACAATTAATTCCACAATTTATTTTTCAGATTAATTATGAAAATGATGTAAAAATATGACCTTTGAAAATAGTTTTACAAAAATAATTAATAACAAAAATTTAGAAATTGTAATAAAATAAGGTTTAAAAAGTAATTATTAATTATAAATTTTTTTATTACATTATTTTGTAAATATTTTTTTAATATAATATCTTAATTTCATTTATACATATTAATATTTTTCTACAACAAATCAAACATATATAAATATAATTTTTAATCATATTTAACATAAAGGACACTTTGGTAATCTTGTTTTTTCTTGATTTAAATATAATTTTTAATCTATCAAATCCATCAAATAACTCACAAATACCAACAAAGTTTACTATAAATCCACTCACTTTCACCTTTAATCCAATTAAAGTGAACAATGTTAAAATAGATCTGTTTAATAATCTTAACCAAGAAAGGGATCTGAACTGGTTATTGAGTCTTTCACTTATTTAAATTGAATCTTGAAAGTTTCTTTAACCCTTATGGCCCAATTAACCAATTTTACAGTTCTGTGTTAATAGACTGTGTAAAACAATTAAGAAAGATGTAAGAGAAGAGAGAAATCAAGAACACAACAATTTATACTGGTTCGATTCAAGATGAAACTATGTCTAGTCCTCTCCTGAGTAAACCCACTTAGGAGGATTCCACTAAATCAATAGAGATTCAAGAATTACAAGAGCATCTATATAATTCAAGACCCTAAAGACTAAGGAGCTTGATCTACAAATCAAGAACTCCCCCTAGGAGCAATGAATCCACACAATTGCACCTAGACCTTCACTTTACACAGTGAAACAACTATAATCAGAAATACAATAGAAAAGAACCAAGGAACGAATACACCTAATAGTTGTGTAGATTTGTCACTTGATTCCTAGATCCAAGCTTGATCCACCAAGGTTGAAACAACCATCAATCTTCTTGAATCTTTACTTGAATGATCTCTCAATAATGCACAAGAACTCTGTAAATCTCAGAAGGAAAATTTCTCAAAGTGTTTCTCAGAAATTCTATTAGTTCTGCTGTAGTCATTAATGGATTAGGAATTTACTTAATAGATTATCGTGAGTGTGTTTTCACTACATTAGTGTAGTACTCTCAGCTAATCTATTAGTTAAGTAGCTAATCTATTTATGAATTCAAATCAAAGAGTTTGATGGTTGATACAATTCAATGCAAGCTTGTTTTACATATGATTTTTTATCTACAACATCTAATGCACAAGTTAGAAAATCAGGACTAATCCTAAACTAGTGATGCACATGATGCATAGCCTTGGACATCATCAAAACCATCTTCACTTGAGTTGAACAAGCTCCGCCTTTCAACAAACAACACAAATTTCACACTATAATCCACTTGATGTCATCCTCTCTCTCTCTCCAATCAACCTTGAGGAAGAGAGAGGGCAAGGAAGGAGAAATTCCTCTATTTTTCAATCATCTTTGTTATGTCATGGTTTGAGGGTGATATTAAGATTACAATTATGTCCGGAATTTATTTTTCAGCTTAATTATGAAAATGATGTAAAAATAATGAAAAATTGAAAATTGTTATGAAATAAGGTTTAAAAAGAAATTATTAATTTATTTATTTTTTTATTACATTATTTTATAAATATTTTTTTTAATAAAATACGTTATTTTCATTTATACATATTAATATTTTTTCTACAACAAGTCCAACTTATATAATGATAATTTTTAATCATTTTTAAAATAAAGGTCAATTTGGTATTATTGTTTTTTCTTGATTTAAATATAATTTTTAATCTATCACATCTACCAAATCACTCACAAACTTTAACAAACTTTAGTCTAAATCCACTCTCTTTCACCGTTAATCCACTTAAAGTGCACAACACAAAATTCACACTCCAATCCACTTGAATTCATCATCTCCCTCTCCCTCCAATCATCCTTGACGGAGAGAGAGGGGAGCGCAGATGGAAATTCCTCTATTTTTCAATAATCTCTGTTATGCAATGGTTTGAGGGTGATATCAAAATTACAATTATATCGGCAATTTATTTTTCAGCTTAATTATGAAAATGATGTAAAAATATGAGTTTTGAAATTATTTTTACAAAAATAATTAATAACGGAAATATAAAAATTGTTATAAAATAAGGTTTAAAAAGTAATTATTAATTATAAATTTTTTTATTACATTATTTTATAAATATGTTTTTAAAAAAATATGTTATATTGATACATATTAATATTTTTTCTACAACAAATCAAACTTATATAATAATATTTTTTAATCATATTTAAAATAAAAGACAACTTGCTAATCCTGTTTTTTCTTGCTTTAAATATCATTTTTAATCTATCAAATTCATCAAATCACTCATAAACTTTACTCTAAATCCGCACACTTTCACCTTTAATCCCCTTAAAGTGAACAAGACAAATTTCACACTCTTATCCACTTCAATTTATCCTCTTCTTCTCCCCTAATTGACGTTGAAGGACAAAGAGGGGAAGAAAGAGGGAAATTTCTCTATTTTTCTATAGTCTCTGTTATGCAATGGTTTGAGGGTGATATCAAGATTATAATTATGTCCGTAATTTATTTTTTAGCTTAATTATTAAAATGATGTAAAAATATTGCTTTTGAAATAAATGTTACAAAAATAATTAGTAACGAAAATTTGAAAATTATTATAGAATATGGTTTAAAAAGTAATTATCAATTATCAAATTTTTTATTACATTATTTTATAAATGTTTTTTTACTAAAATATGTTATTTTTATTTGTACATTTTAATATTTTTACTACAACAAATCAAACTTTTATAGTGATAATTTTAAATCATATTTAAAATAAAGGACAATTTGGTAATCTCTTTTTTGCTTGATTTAAATATAATTTTTAATCTATCACATCCATCAAATCACACACAAACTTCAACAAACTTTACTCTAAATCAAATCACTTTCACCTTTAAACCCCATAAAGTGAACAACGCAAGCTTCACACTCTAATCCACTTGAATTCATCATCTTCCTCTCCCTCCAATCAACCTTGATGGAGAGACAGATGGAAGATGAACATTCCTCTATTTTTAAATCATCTCTATTATGCAATGGTTTGAGGGTGATATTAAGATTACAATTATACCGGTAATTTATTTTTCAGCTTAATTATGAGAATGATGTAAAAATATAGCTTTTAAAATCATTTTTACAAAAATAATTGATAATGAAAATTTGAAAATTGTTATAAAATAAGGTTTAACAGGTAATTATTAATTATAAATTTTTTTTATACATTATTTTATAAATATTTTTTAATAAAATATGTTATTTTTATTTATACATATTAATATTTTTACTACAACAAATCAAACTTATATAGTGATAATTTTTAATCATATTTAAAATAAAGGACAATTTTGTAATATTGTTTTTTCTTGATTTAAATATAATTTTTAATCTATCAAATTCTTCAAATCAGTCACAAACTTCAACAAACTTTATTCTAAATCAAGTCACTTACACCTTTAATCCCCTTATAGTAAACAAGACAACCTTCACACTCTAATCCACTTGAATTCATCCTCTCCTTCTCCTTCCAATTAATGTTGAGGGAGAGAGAAGGAAAGGAAGAGGAAAATTCCTCTATTTTTCAATCATCTATATTATGCAATGGTTTGAGGGTGATATTAAGATTACAATTATGTCCGCAAATTATTTTTCAACTTAATTATGAAAATGATGTAAAAATATGGCTTTTGAAATTATTTTTACAAAAATAATTAATAACAAAAATTTTAAAATTGTTCTAAAATAAGGTTTAAAAAGTAATTATCAAATATAAATTTTTTTATTACATTATTTTATAAATATTTTTTATTAAAATTTGTTACTTTCATTTATACATTTTAATATTTTTTCTATGATAAATCAAACTTATATAATGATAATTTTTAGTTACTTTTAAAATAAAGGAAAATTTGGTAATCTTGTTTTTCCTTGATTTAAATATAATTTTTAATCTATTACATTGATCAAATCACTCACAAACCCTAACAAACTTTACTCCAAATCCACCCTCTTAAAGTGCATAACACAAACTTCACACTCTAATCCGCTTGAATTCATCATCTCCCTCTCCCTCCAATCAACCTTGACGAAGAGAGAGGGGAAGGAAGTGGAAAATTCTTCTATTTTTAAAGTCATCTCTGTTATGCCATGGTTTGAGGGTGATTTCAAGATTACAATTATGTCAACAATTCATTTTTCAGCTTAATTATGAAAATGATGTAAAGTGTGGCTTTAAAAATTATTTTTAAAACAATAATTCATAACGAAAATTTGAAAATTGTTCTAAAAAAAGGTTTAAAAAGTAATTATTAATTATAAAACTTTTATTACATTATTTTATAAATATTTTTTAATAAAATATATTATTTTCATTTATACATACTAATATTTTCTTTACAACAAATCAAACTTGTATCACGATAATTTTTAGTCATATTTAAAATAAAGGACAATTTGGTAATCATGTTTTTCTTGATTTAAATATAATTTTTAATCTATCACATCAATTAAATCACTCACAAACCTCAACAAACCTTACTCTAAATCCACTCACTTTCATCTTTAATCCCCTTAAAGTGAAATAGACAAGCTTCAAACTCTAATCTATTTGAATTCTTCATATCACTCTCCCTCCAATCAATGATGACGGAGAGAGTGGAAGGAAGAGGAAAATTCCTCCATTTTTCAATCATCTCTGTTATGCAATGGTTTGAGGGTGATATCAAGATTACAATTATGTTTGAATTTATTTTTAAGTTTAATTATGAAAATGATGTAAAAATAACGAAAATTTTAAAAATGTTATAAAATAAGGTTTAAAAAGTAATTATAATTTATAAAATTTTTATTAAGTTATTTTATAAATAGTTTTTTTATTAAAATATGTTATTTTCATTCATACATTTTAATATTTTTTCTACGACAAATCAAGTTTATATAACGATAATTTTTAATTATTTTTAAAATAATGGACAATTTGGTAATCTTGTTTTTCCTTGATTTAAATATAATTTTTATTCTATCACATCCAACAAATCACACATAAACTTTAACAAACTGTATTCTAAATCCACCCTCTTTCACCTTTAACCACTTAAAGTGAATAACACAAACTTCACACTCTAATCCACTTGATGTCATCTTCTCCCTCTCCCTCCAATCAACGTTGAAGGAGAGAGGTGAAAGAAGAGGGAAATTCTTCTATTTTTAAATCATCTCTGTTATGCCATGGTTTGAGGGTGGTATCAAAATTACAATTATGTCTGCAATTTATTTTTCAGCTTAATTATGAAAATTATGTAAAAATATGGCTTTTAAAATTATTTTTACAAAAATAATTAATAAGGAAAAATTTTAAAATTTTATTACATTATTTTATAAATATTTTTTTAATAAAATATGTTATTTTAATTTATACATATTAATATTTTTTCTACAACAAATCAAACTTATATAATCACAATTTTTAATTATTTTTAAAATAAAGGACAATTTGGTCATCTTGTTTTTCTTTGATTTAAATATAATTTTTAATCTATCACATCCATCAAATCACTCACAAACTTCAACAAACTTTAATCTAAATCCACCCATTTTCACCTTTAATACTTTAACGTGAACAAAACAAGCTTCCCACTCTAATCCACTTGAATTCATTCTGTTCCTCTCCCTCCAATCAATGTTGAGGGAGGGAGAGGGTAAGGAAGTGGGAGATTGCTCTATTTTTCAATTATCTATGTTATGGAATGGTTTGAGAGCGATATCAAGATTACAATTGTGTCTCCAATTTATTTTTGAACTTAATTATGAAAATGATGTAAAAATATAGCTTCTGAAATTATTTTTACAAAAATAATTAATCACGAAAATATGAAAATTGTTATGAAATGAGGTTTAAAAAGTAATTATCAAATATAATTTTTTTTATTACATTATTTTATAAATATTTTTTATTAAAATATGTTACTTTCATTTATACATTTTAATATTTTTTCTACGAAAAATTAAACTTATATAATGATAATATTTAATTATTGTTAAAATAAAGGAAATTTTGGTAATCTTATTTTTCCTTCATTTAAATATAATTTTTAATCTATCACGTCCATCAAATCACTCACAAACTTTAACAAACTTTACTCTATATCCACCCACTTTCACCTTAAATCCACTTAAAATAAATAACACAAACTTCACACTATAATCCATTTGATCTCATCTTGTCCCTTTCTCTCCAATCAAACTTGAGAGAGAGGGGAGGGATAGGAGAAATTTCTCTACTTTTCAATCATCTCTGGTATGCCATGGTTTGAGAGTGATATAAAGATTACAATTATGTCTGCAATTTATTTTTCAGCTTAATTATGAAAATGATGTCAAAATATGGCCTTTGAAATTATTTTTCAAAAATAATTAATAACGAAAATTTGAATGTAGTTCTAAAAAAAGGTTTAAAAAGTAATTATTAATTATAAAGTTTTGTATTACATTATTTTATTAATATTTTTTTAGTAAAATATTTTATTTTCATTTATACGTATTAATATTTTTACTACAACAAATCAAACCTATATAATGATAATTTTTAATCATATTTGAAATAAAGGACAATTTGGTAATCTTGTTTTTGGTTGATTTAAATATAATTTTTAATCTATCACATCCATCAAATCACTCACAAACTTCAACAAACTTGACTCTGAATCAAATCACTTTCACCTTTAATCCCCTTAAAGTGAACAAGACAAGCTTCACACTCTAATCCACTTGAATTCATCCTCTCCCTCTATTCCTGCAGAGATCAAGTAAGATTAGTTAGGCACAAGTATCAGCTTACCCATATCAGGTGATTAATTGGGCCAAAGCTCTTGCCCTTTGGCATACATCGGCTTGGACCCATGAGGGGTTACCTACAAAAGGGACTCCGAAGCTTAAGTTAGCCAAAGCTCTAAAAAAGTAAAATCAGGTGATTAATGGAGTACTGAATGCGTACCTTTAATTTGCAGGGTCCATACATATTTATAGATTATTAATTATGTTTTGCCCAGGCCTGGTTTGGGTCATAGGTGGCCCTGGTTTGGGTCATAGGTGGGTTAGGGCCTTGGCCCAGGCCCTTAGTCTTGACTGTTGGGGACTTACTTGATATTAGGGGGGCTTTGATTTTACTGAGTATCTTAAGGTGGTCGGCCTAAATCGACTACTTCCTTTGGTGGCTTGTGTCGCTATCGCTCATACGCTATCCTAGGCGGGTCATTCCTTTTGTCGTCTTAGGTTACCGGTTCAGGCCGGTTAGGTTTAGGTCAGCCTAGGCTGGTTACCTGAATGATTTCGCGTGTAGGTATGGTGATCATTTATTATTATTACTTGGTTAAATTGGTTCGGTGTGGTACACTAGTCCCCCAGCCTTTGCCGATATAGGTATGTCGGTCAAGGGTGATATGTGTTGATATGCCAGCGGGACTGGTTAGGTGTGGTACACCAGTCCCCCAGCCTTTAAGTGTGATGAATAGTATTAAGGCTAAAGGCGGGAAAAGGTGGGTAGCAGGCGAAGGGATGTCAAAGGTCTAATCAAAGGGGTTTTTGCGTCGTCGTTTTTAATACCCATGGCCTTTGGTGTGCCTACATCGATTGGTGTGGGTCGTGATTTTTTGGCGGGAAGAAGTTATATGTTTGAGATTCATCATTATAAATGTGGATTTCTTGATGGGTTTATGTTTGTTGGTTCATTTGCGAGAATTTCATAATCAGAGACTTTGCATGCGTTATCCTTGTCCGACTAGTTCTTGGATCCTGCCGTCATCTTTTCATAAAAAGGTATGTCTAGTAGTAGTGATAGTGTGTCATTATCTTCTTCCAGTAGTGAGAGTATGGAGTCCGGGAGGAGTGTAGGTGGACGAGTTAAGGAGAAGAGTAGTAGCCAAACGATTATGGCGGGCAGAATTCCGATGGAGACAGTGATTGAGGTGCGAGAAGACCCTTCTAAAGAAATTGTGGAGAGCAATTGGCCGGCCAAGGCCGGTTAGGAATGGATAGCGTCTGACATCCGTAATCAGCCGTCTTTGTTTCGGTGGTCGCGTCTACTAAACTCTTGGTTGAACTACAGCCCTATTATCGCGAAAGGTGTGAACCTGAGTATTGTTTCCTTGGAGCGGGTGAGCGCCATTGACCGCGTACGTCACGGCCAAGAGGGGGCGACCGAGAAGTTCTTCTATATGTATATGTGTCATTTCTCCCAGTTGCATGTGAGATTGCCGTTGGATGACTTCACCATGGGGGTACTTCGTGAGCTCAACGTGGCACCTACGCAGTTGCATCCAAATAGTTGGGCCTACATGCAAGCTTTTCGTGTGTTGTGCCAATCACTGTATCTACAACCTTCTCCTCGTGCATTTTTGTATTTTTATGACACTAGGCCCCGTCAACCGACTACTTGGTTATCTTTGGTGAGCCATCCTAGTATTAGTAGATTGGACGCATTCTCACAATCCTTCAAGCACTTCAAGGACAACTACTTTAAGGTTATGGTGAGGGAGGAGGGCAGGTCTTACTTCCTTAATGTAGATGGGAGCACAAAATTCCCGTTTAGTTGGACGGGAACCCCTTCTCGGTACAAGCATATGGGCACCGACGAGTTATCGGCAGTGGATAAGGAGGTGGTGGAGGTCTTGATGAAGTTTTCTGATAAGTTGCCCACTAAGGGCCTAGTTAGGGTTTATAATTCGGTTCACCCGATTATTGATATTGAAGGTATCTGTTTATGACTTAAACTGTTTTGATGTTTCT
>Ga0209389_1001278_pt1 | contig 17534 bp, 9 predicted proteins | sample CowpearedBW_FD_187526 | JGI IMG/M metagenome (GOLD analysis project Ga0209389, IMG submission 187526) | Root nodule microbial communities of legume samples collected from California, USA - Cow pea red BW (SPAdes) (version 2) | ecosystem: Host-associated > Plants > Roots > Nodule | place: USA...
TGTTTGTTGTTGTTGCTTCTCCTTCAACCAGCCATGTGTTGCCTATCTTTGTGAATTCCATCTTGTGCATATTGAGTGTGGACACATGGTTTAGCAAGCCAGTGGACTCCTCAAGTTCTCCTTCCACATCAACATAGAAATGCTCAATGATCTTGGAGATAGGAACCACATATGGTAGCTTGAAATAAGTGAGCCTTTTAGCCTTCATCACGACTAAGATCGAAACACGAAACAAACACAAATAACACAGAATCACTAAATTCGAAATCACAATGTGAATGGAACAGTAGCATGAAACTACATATTTGAAGAAAGTGATTCAAGGTGCTTAGTTTATGCTTGATTGATCATAAATCTAATGACATTCGATATCTAGATAGATGACGACACTTCTCTGAAATTCAAGAAGACTCCATCCGAGTTTCTTTGTTGATTAATATCGATATCACAAACTTATCAATCATGTGATCATGGATGGTTGCTCCCCCTAGGCATGATAATTTTGGTCACCATCAAGGCTAGCAACATTTCCTCCACACGAAGCTTTCCCACATGAAAATTCAGGGTTTGCTCATCAGGATTGCGCACACATTGGTTGAAATATTGCACCTTGTTGAACTCATCTATTGTAGTAATTTCTCCTTTGCGAACTTGCACACTTCTTTACTTTAGCCTAGCCACGTTCTTCCATGTTTTCCTTGTGATCTCCATATTAATGTCCTTCATACTTGATTTTAGGATGCCATTGCTGAACTTTAGGTTGGCATAGAAGACCTTCACCAAGTCCGGATAGATCTTCCTCGAGAGTTCAAGGAAAGTTTTCAACTTTTGAGACTTGAGGTGTTGTTGTAGGGTCTCAAAGTTCTTTGCCCTCAGCCATGATAGACGCAACACCTTAGGAATGATGATTTGCTTCCTCGTGATCTCAATCAGGAATGTTTAAATCCTATCTTCATGCCCTTTGAACCAACTTCAAGTCTTCCATGATTCAAGGCAATGGGAGAGGATGGAGTAGGTGGAGTGGAGTTCTCCTCATCCGATGGGGCATTTCTTTATCTACGAGGCATGATGAATCTAGGTATGACTCTTACTAGTAGATATGAGTGCCAATGCATGATGCTTATGTATGTATTTATAGAATCAAAGTGTTGATTTTAATAATCAGTCAATTAATTTGCACAGATTTTTCGTATTCAATGCAATACAAAGAATAAAAGCCAATTAAATGCATTAGAATCAGTATTTGATCATAAAGCATGATGTTTCCCATGCGTTCTATGTGATATCCAATCAAAATTGTTCATAACATATGCATGCACATTGGAAATTATGCAATAAAAGTGCTTTATGGTGAATGCAATTTGAAAAGTTGGTTTCAGCCGATGTATTGCCACTACAATCCAAACAATGTCACGTGATGAGTAATTTGATTGGGTAAATCAATTGAATTCCATTTGAGCAGATGCACATCAATATAAGTAAAATCAACACATAAAAATATAGAGTCAGTCGATTAAAAATGCTCCAAGTCAAACGAATTGAGTGCAGTGTCTGTTTTAAGTGAAATGTATATGTTGTTTTGTAAATTTAACAAACTAAATTTTTGCAAATCACACAAAATTCATGTTGTGACAGTTTAAGTGAAATCTATGTGTTATTTTGTGAAAATTAATGGATTAAAACAATGCAAGACCACACATTATGTAGATTTTGACAATTTAAGTGAAATATATGAGTTGTTTTTGTAAAATTAACAGATTGAAATACTGGCAGTTCCCGTTTTATGAAGATTTTAACACTTTAAATGCAACAAGCACATGATCCAATAAAATTAACGAGTCAAAATAATATCAATAAAATTCTTTGTGTCCAAAACACTTAATTCAGTTCTAAGCTTGTTAAACCTATCACATGCAAGTGATTTAGTGAACAAGTCAGCCAATTGTTTTTCAATTTTCACAAACTTGATTTCAATTTCACCTTTTCGAACATGATCTCTTATGAAATAATGCCTGATTTCAATGTGTTTAGTTTAGAATGTTAAATTGGATTCTTAGTTTGGTTGATTGCACTTGTATTGTCACAATACAAAGGTACCTCTCTAGCTTTAACGCATAATCCATGAGTTTATTCTTTAGATAAATTATTTATGCACATCTATGTCCAGCTGCTATGTATTCAACTTTAGCAGTAGAGGGTGCTACACATGCTTGCTTCTTGCTATTCCATGAAATTAGGCTTGAGCCAAGCAAGTGGCATGTACCACTTGTGCTGAAAAATGACTAAGAATTATGTTAGAATCATTAGGATACCATAATCCAACATTAGTTGTCCCTTTCATGTAGTTGAGAATCTTTTTTTGCAGCTTTAAAGTGTGACTCATTTTTATTGGATTGAAATCTTGCACACAAGCATACACTAAATTGAATGTATGGCCTATTTCCTATAAGATAGAGCAAAGAACCAATCAACCCTATATATTTGGTTAAATAGACTTGTTGCCCAACCTCGTCTACACCCATAAGATAATTTGTGGCAATTGGAGTGGCAACCTCTTTGCAATCCTCCACTTTCAACTTTTTCAACAAGTTAAAATAGTATTTTGACTGGCTTAAAGATGTCTGATGAGTTCATATTTTTGCCCTCATTTAATGTTTAATTTTGGGTATTTAATTGAATTTTTGTGCTTAAAAGAATGTCTTAATTGACAATTATGATAATTTGGTTTATTGAACTTGTTCAATAAAAATGTCTGAAAAAGTGATTTTAGTTGCATAAAATATTCTTAGATATTCTAATGATTGTTGATGCAGCTGTAGTAAAATTTGGTTCATTAAAGGTGTGAAATTGAATTGTTCAGAGTTACAAATCAAGCCAAAATCACAATATGTCATCAATCCACCACTTTCAAATCTGGGCAACCATATGCTGCCACGTGTCAACCTCTCAATGGAAAATCAAAGATTGTCAAAGTCCGGTCAAATCTAGTCAATGATGGTCAAATAAAAAGGGGTTAAGATGCAATTATTGATATATTAAGATTTCCCTACAAATTTGGACTATAAGAATGCAAGGGCTGAATTGGAATTTTAGTCAAGATTTAGTTGTTGCTAATTATTTAGATATTTTTAGATAATTAATCAGATAATATCAACCGAGAATATCTTCCAAATATTTTTAAAATTGATAAATTTGTTAATTATTTGGAAGATATTGCACTAACAAATAAAATGATTATATCTCTCCAAATATTTTTAAATATTCATAATCACTATAAAGATAAATAATATTTATCTTTATCTTTATTTTAAAAGATATTTGAGAGAGTTTAACAACAGAAAAACTCAGTCCAAGTCATATATAAAGAGACCAAGGGGGAAGCAGGAAAGACAAGCTCAAAACTTTAGGAGTTTTGGAATCCTTAAGGGGACCTAATTTCTTTCTCTCTCCATTATTCTTATATATTTCTTTTATTTTGATTTTATGGCGTTATAAGCTTCTTGGTAGGTTCCATTGTAATTTCATTGTGGATTCTGAGGTTAAAATAAAATAATTTCTTTGTTCTTTTTATTATTGTTGTGCTTTTCATTCATCTATATCTTTTATCTTTGAATCACGTAAAAAGTAATGACTTTAAATCTATATGCATGTTGATCATATGAGTCCAAGGGTTTTTAAATATAATTGATACTTTATTTTGATTTTATTTAGAAACTTTCATGTGATTAAATGAGTTTTTACCAATAGGTATTTACTCTAACTAAAATTAGTCAAGACTTTACTTGGATTAGTTAAGCTTTTTATCTACTGAGGAGATAAAAGAATAGACATGATTAGGCATAGTAAAATTTGATTAAGACTGTACTTTGGTTGATTTTACTGTGGATAATCTAAATACTACTTATTTGTAACAACTTCAGTATTGTTAGGAAAGTAGCAAAAAGATTAGTATGGGTAAAGTCTACCCTTAGTCGTCTCCCAACGAACATGGGATTGATTTATAGCAAATTAGTTCTTATAAAAATTATACAAAAGAGTTCATCCAATAAAATTGGGAAAAATCACAGAAGAAGATAAAGTTGGAAAAAGATAAAAAATATAAGTCAATGATAAAGAAGATAGATTGATTCCATTGCTTTTTCAAAATAGATCCATCATTGATTATCTAAAGATTATTGCTCAATTAATTACTATTGTAAATTTGCAAATCAATTAATGTAAAGTCCCAATTAATTTGTTGGCATTCTCACTTTTAACTAAAGTACAGTCTCACTTTGGTTCAATTTACTATGACACCTTTTTAGATCTTTTTGGGATCCATTTCATAAGCCCTCTTGGAACATCATATTTCCTTACATAACAATTCTTATACACATGACCTTTCTTCTTACAATAGTTGCAAGAAATGAATGGACCCAACCTATCAAAGTGTACCATGTAATATTAACTTATTTTTGTAGGTCATAAAAAGTGAAAAGAAAGACTTGTGGTACCTAGATAATGGGTGTTCAAGGCACATGACAGGTTACAAAACCAAATTTACAAAGTTGGAGTTAATGGATGAAGGTTTCGTGACTTATAGAGATAACAACAAAGGAAAAATACTTGTAAATGGAGTCATAAGCAATGGATCCTTATTCAACATAAAAAATGTGTTTCTAGTTGAAGGATTGAAGTATAACTTAATAAGTATAAGCCAACTTTGTGACACGGGTTATAAAGTAGTGCTTGAACCTAATCATTGTCTCATCTTGGATGTATGTGGTAGCATGGTGTTAGTTTGGAAAAGAGTCAATAAACTTTACTTTCTTAATTTTCATCATGCATCAAATAACATACAATGTCTTCTTGCAAAAGATGATGATACATGGTTATGGCATAAAGGCTTTGTCACATACATATGCATCATTTGAATCAACTAAATAGAAAATAATAGGTTGAAGGTTTACCAAAACTCAAGTTTGAGAAGGATAGAGTATGTGAAGTATGCCAAAAGGGAAAGGAAACTAAGGTTTCTTTCAAACCTAAAAATTGTGTTTCAACTGAAAGGCCTTTGAAATTGCTTCACATGGATCTATTTGGACCTTCACGAACCATAAGTCTTGGTGGAAACTTCTATACATTGGTAATTGTTGATGATTATTCTAGATTCACATGGACACTATTTTTAGCAGCCAAGAATGATACATTTCATGTATTTAAAAAGCTTACCAAGGTTATGGAACATGAAAAGGTTCTAAAATAATCTCTTTAAGAATTGATCAAGGTAAAGAGTTTCAAAATGAAAAGTTTGAACACTTTTTTGAAAAACATGGTATTAAACACAACTTTTCAGCCCCTCAAACTCCACCACAAAATGAAGTGGTTGAAAGAAAGAATAGATCACTTGAGGAACTTGCTAGGAACATGTTAAATGAAACTTCATGGCCAAAGTACTTTTGGGGTAATGTAATCAACACAACTAGCTATGTTTTAAATCGTGTATTGATTAAGCCTGTTTTAAAGAAAACCCCTTATGAGCTTTTCAAAGCTAGAAGTACTGTGTTAAATCATCTAAAAGTGTTTAACTGTAAATATTTCATTTTAAATAATGGCAAAGAACAACTTGGCAAGTTTGATGCTAAAGTTGATGAAGGTATATTTTTTGGCTAGGCTACAAGTACTCATGCATATTGTAACATCCCTAAGGAATATTACTTAATTAAATAAGTAATTATAGAAATGAAATTCAAACGTCGCAATATATTTGTTCCCAAACACGAGAAAATTTAAAATAATATCCAAGGCGCCAAGATTTAAATGAAACTAGAACATAATGTCATTACAAGTTCCAAATTTCAATAACATAACTGAAAACATAATAAAATCCCTATCTCTATTTCCCAAGTTAGCCCTCACAACATCGTCTGTGCATCAACAACATCACTTGTATCATCATCTGCTCCCGTGTAACGAATCACACGATCAGCGTCAATCACAAATAGAAATGGTGAGCTTATATACAAAATAAAATATATGTAATTAATATAACAGTAATTCATTTATCTTAATCATTCTAATTAGTTCTTGGCCTAGACTTTAACCCCCAAGGCTTTTCAACCTGCAAACCACACAATTTGTTAGCCTTGGACTCAAGATTTATAATGCTCACACGAACTTGTCCGCTCGTTGTCCTACCTCTACGAACCTGCCCGCTCGTAATCCTGCCCTAGGAACCTCCCCGTTCGTAGTCCTGCTCTACGGACCTACCCACCCGTAGTCCAACACATGCGATCTACCAGCTACGTACCTCCCTGCACGCAACATCTCTCAAGTGTGAACATAGAACATACGAACCTACCTCGCTTGTATCCCCACTATTGCAGGGTCTATCGCCCGGCAGGGTGTAATCCGCCAGGTGCCATGCGATGCAAGGACCTCTAACGCTGGCCCCATCACCTAGCGGCCACACTCGTGCCGCTAGGCGCTATACGAGTAACGTACCAGCTACTATTTTAGCACCTAAAACCAAGTTATCCTGCAATCCATTAACTCCTCCAAAGGTATCACTGCACTCTCATTCCATAAGAGTCTTATTCTTGGTTCCCTGTATATGAATAATGTGATTTGATACTTTTCTAGCTTGTTATTGAATCATGTGTTAATTGCATCTAAAGAGTTAAAATCTGCATAAAATATGATTTTTCGGTATTTTAACCTGTTGATTTTACAAAAACAACACATAGATTTCCTTTAAATTGTCAAACTCTACATAGAGTGTGATCTGTAATTATTTTAATCAATAGATTTCACCAAACAAGACATAGATTTCATTTAAATTGATATTGCATGAATCATGTGTGCTCTAAAAATTTTTAATTTGTTGATTCTATAAAAAACACATAGATTTCACTTAAAACTTTCAATGCACTCCTTCATGTGCTGATTATTAACTACATGAAAAAATTCAATTGATTCACCCAAACAACTCATCACGTAATATTGGGTAGACTATGGTAGCAATTGATTGATAAAGCCTTTTTGTCACCTAAAAGACTTAGTCAAACCAATTTCCCTTAAAAATGCAGTATAAGGAGAACCTTGGGAATTAATCCGTTGGAGATGGCTAAAGTCAAATGCAATATTGGTGGTTGAATTGTGGTGGGAAATTTATTCAAAAACAACACTTAAAAATAGAAAACTCAAAATCATCAAATGCAAGAAATGTTATGAACTGTGCATGAACGCATGACTTGTAATACACAAAATGGCAGGGAATGATGAATTAGCTAATCCTAAATGCTCAAAACATGTTTAATGATCAAAACTAGGCTAATGCAATGGTTAAATTGGTCCAATTTCATCAAACTCAAAATTTGCCCAAAATCAAGAATGTGTTAATGAGTAAAGTGCATGGTAACCTCGGATTGGGGTCTTATGATGATACAATTGAAAATGTAAGGATGTCGAATGATTATAAATGATCTAAATTGCATTTAGAAACTAGAATCACTCGATTTGGTTGACTACACACAAAGTTCCCAATTTCATGAACCCTAATTCCCAAATTTGAACAGAAACGCGATTTTGATCAATTTTACCAACTTGTGCAACAAAAATGCAATTAAATGTGCAGAAACCTTCATCAGGATAGAGTGAATGAAACCCCCAAATCAATTTACATCAACAATCCTTAAATGGAATAGTGTTCTGAATGCACGTGAACACGAACATGGTGATGGAATTGGGTACGTGATGGTTCGAATAGCTTGGGAATCATCCAAGTAGAGTGCACGAATTTCCAGAACCCAAAATGATTAAGAAAAGAGTGAGAAATTCAATGGAATAGTAATTATGGTGTGTGAAAACATGAAAGAGGTGCAAAATTGGGATTTTGGTTACATGATGATGGAAAATCAAAATTAAACTTGCAAACAATTAAAGGAACTTTAAAGTGATGTGTGTGAAATGGTGGAATGAAAAGAAACTCGAAATTGTAGCAAAAGTGCAATGAAGTGGAGAAATATGAGTGAAATGAGTTTGGCTACTACCATTGGTCTTGAATCCAACCCATTCATCTTGTTTACTTTGAAACAATGATCTATTGAGGTCTTTTGGACACACCAATTCATAGGCGTGGTTCCAGAACCTAGATTTGGTAAGGTAGGGTGGAGTTCAAGCTCAAAAAGTGGTAGCCAAGGTGGTGGTTTAGTGGAAAATGATTATGACCATTATGAAACCATAGACCAAATGAACAATATTGAAATTTTCATTCATTGAACCTCAAATCCATATTACAATACCAAAAATGAGTACAAGCTTCCTCTCACCAAACCTTGAGCTATCCAAGCTTCCAAAAGCAAAAATGGAGTGAAAATGGGTGATTTTAGGGGGAACTTTGGGTTTGCTGCATGAGGTGGTGTTGTGCTATCAAAATATGGTCATGGAATGGTACAAGAAACCTACAACCTCCCTAGGAGGCTACTAGGTCGTTCCCCACTATGCCCCCAAACCAAATCTACCTTAAAACCTACCCTACACTAAGCCACCTCTCACCAAATGAGCCCAAACTTGATTTGGGGTCCAAATGGTAAAAGTCAACCTAAGGTCAAACATGTTACTTTTGCATGCTTCATGCTTTGCCAATGTTCAGCGCCCTCTCAGATTTTTGGCAATCACAAGGCCCAAACCAGTCACATTTAGTGTCATAAAGTGCTCCAAATGATTGGCTCTTGATTTGGGGTCCAAATGGTAAAAGTCAACTCTAAGGTCAAACATTCCACTTTTGCCCACTTCATGCTTTGCCACCAACTTCACCTTGCTGCTATGTGAACTTCTAGGCCTTTAAATCTTTAATTAAACTTTCCCTAAGGATAGAGGACCTGCAAATTTATCAAAAATTCAAGTGAAAGGATTAGCTCTATCTAGACACTACTTGAACAACTAAGCTAAAATGACCAAAAACATGAAACTAAGAATTTTGCTCAATTGGCCCTACACCTCAAATTTTGGTGTTTCACCACTTCCAACAAGTGTAATTAGGCATTTATAATGATTTGACAAGGTCAAATCATTCAATTTGAAAGAATTTCAAAAAGTCAACTATGTTATGGTTTAAAGGCTAAATGCGCAAAATTTGACTCTTAACACTAGGTTTGACTAACGTAAGACCCTAGGACTCAAAATATGATGCAGCCACACTCAAATGATGTTTAAAAACACTCTACAAACACTAATTCTATAAAAATACGAAAATAGTCCTAAGTGAGGAATATAACCTAATATACTCAAATTAGTTATTCTAGAATGGCAAAATGAACACTTTGACTAAAGAAAACTAAAAAAATTCAAGACACATCGTAGATAACAACTATTGCATCAGCTAAAATTGTCTTTTCATATTGCATTTACCATAAAGCAGTATAATTACATGATTCCTAATGTGCATGCCTCTATTGTGATCTGAATTGAGTAGATAACACATAAAACGTTTGGGAAATATCATACTTTATAATCATACACATATTAGAATGCATTTAATTGGCTTTGATTGCTAATGCTGCATAGAATAAAAAATTATTATGCAAATTAATTGAATGATTATAATATTCAACATGTTGATTCTATATATACTTGCATTAGCATCATGCATTTGTTTTCATATCTACTAGTAAGAGCCAAACCAAGAAACATGATGCGTCGCAAATAGAGAAATGTTCAATTTGATGAGGATATTTTTCCACTCCACCCACACCATCCTCTCCCATTGCCGTGAATCATGGCGGACTTGAAGCATGATTTGAAGGCCATGAAGATTGTAACATCCCGACCGGATATTAAAATTTAAATAATAAAATAAATAAATCATAAATAAACTGCATTTAATAACATTTCATTTTTCAAAAACGTGAGAAAATTAAAACCTTATTACGTCATTATGAAACACCTCAAGTCCAATATTATATAAAAACTCAATGAAAACATTCAAGTCTGATAAACTGAAAGTTTACAACTAATTCATAAACATCGTCAAAACTACGAATAAATACTCCCAAGCTAGCCCCGCTCTGACTCTATGCCTACCCAGATCCAGCTACAACATCATCTACTCCCGTGTACCGCGTACACGATCATTGCCAAACACAAGCAAATATGGTGAGCTAGCAGAATAAAATATATGCATACAAATCATATTATTTCAATCACACCAAAGGAACCCATATTCTTTGATTTCACACACATGGCCCCTACCATGTCAACCGTGTTCTACGTCTTCAGATGAGTACCTCAAGGTGTCTTGCTGCCACACCTACCAGCCACAAGTGGTAGAACACGTGAGGGAAACCTTGCTACGAATCACACACTGTAACGTCAGGTGGAGTTCCCAATATGAATAACATTTGTAACGTCCCAAGACTACTAAACTCGCCAGCTTAATACTGAGGAGGGCAATCTAACTAGACCCATTAATACACGGAACAACGTGCACACTCACACTGGCAACACTCGCCAACTTGAGCCACAACTCAAGAGTTCCTCGTGTTCATCTGCCATCCCGAGCCATAACTTAAGAGATGTCATTCTGAGCCACAACTCAAGGAATGTCACGTGCTTAAGCTCTATCCCGAGCCACAACTCAAAGGATACATTCCGAGCCACAACTCAAGGAACACCACTAAGCCAACCTTCGAGACATCACCAAAACTTGTAGACCACACACATTCAATCACAAGCAAAGCACTCTTGCTTCATAAATATCGCCTAGCGCTGCACACAAGTCACCAGGCGTAACAGGCTTCGAGATCGTCTGGCGGGGGACACGTACCGCCAGGCGCCACGCACATAGAAACCCACTGCCTTTGTACTATAACCTGGCGAAACTTCCCTCACCGCTAGGTGCCTTGCGTAGTGCAGACCCTCTATAACACTGGCTATCGCCTAGCGGGTTGAGCCCCGCCACCAGGCGCCACACTAGTACAACACATTATTCTATTTTTGATGCACTTCATCCGATTGCATATCCTCAATCATACCATTGCACACCTTCAGAACATCGATTTTCTTAATGGTTGTGTTATTTCTATCATCTTTACACCCATATGGGCTCCCAATTCCACTATATCCATGAGTTGATTTACTTAAGATTAATCTGACTCACCAACCTTTCACCTCATGCAACTGATATTAACTTCTGATTAAGCCTTACCCATTCCTAACAGTAACATATTTAGTCCATTCATACCTACACCACATCCATATATCATGTCTTATCATTTAATATGTTATTTGTTCTTTATGAACAAATTGTCAATTTCTCTAAGTCAACCATCCAAACTACTAGCTAGGCTTATGAGGAACATATACTAACCACTGCCATATTTTATACTTCAGCCACAATTTAAAATCCCTGATTTCCAATCCACTCTTTAGTTCCCATCTCCTTTCATTACACAAGTTTCCTTTCCGACTCTCGAGATAGTGCAAAGGGATCCTTTTCACTAATTGTTCAATAACATTCCATTCCAAAAGTTGTCACAACATCCAACCCAAACCCAACACACCCAAAATCCCTAGAATGCATCTAAGTGTCGCGTTGTCACCTAGCGGCACGCTATAACCCGCTAGGTGGTGCATCAATCCTGAGAAAAATCCCAGGTTTTGTTACACCTGCTAAAAACTTCCCCTATTCCCTTTTCGTATTTCTCTGTCTAATCTCTTTTATTTCACTTGCGAACACAATAATAATGGTATAATAATCAACTCTGACTATATCCAGCAAGGATTCCAGTTCAAATTCACAATAATTGCACCCATATCATCAAAACCCCCAATTTGTTAGCCCTAATAGTCATATATAACTAATTTCACTTAATTCTCTCGCGTTGCAATGTAATTTCACAACTACTCATCTCCTTTTAATCAATTTATGGTTTAGACACCTTTTCCACCGATCAAAAACAGCCCAGAACCCAGAAAACATAAAAATCAGGCCAACATGGCTCGCATCGCCTGGCGAATTAATCACCACCGCTAGGCCCTTCATCAGGGAAACCCAAAATTAGGTGTTAAGGGATGTGTCACCTGGCGAAACACTGCTTACCACCAGGCGATTCCTCGTAGGAACCCAAAAACACTCATGAACAACATGAGTCGCCTGGCGGCTATAAGTAGCCTACCAGGCGGTTCTAGAATTTTTCCAGAAACACGAACATTGCAGAATTAACAGACTATGTTCATCCAGTTAACATATATTGCATGCAATTTAAACGATACAAATTAAAATTAACGATTACAACTCCCCTAACCTAGTTTCCTTTGCTTAAAATTTGAATAGCCTTTGATTCTCCCTTGCTCCCAACGACTTGCCTTAGTTCTCTTCAATTCCACCTCTATGCTTCACTCATAGCACCAATTTCACTCTGAATTCTCTCTCAAATTTTTGCAGAACAAAGGCAGCCCTAGCAGACCCCTCTTTCACCCCTTAATTGGTTCATAATTAGGGTTAATGGCCAAAACGAAAATTGGCATTAACATGACCTTAATTTTCATTCAATACTCTAGTGGTTTTGTTTCTAGCCTCCTTGGCTGCTCCTAAGGCTGCTAGGGTTTCTAACTTTTCATATTCATGCAAAAACTAATTTTAGCAAAAATAAAGTTTAATTTGAATCTACCAAGATTCAAACCCATAACCATATCAATGTCCAATTCAATTATGCACAACCATTCAACCAATTCATGTTTCGTGATAATTTATATAATTTTATGATTATATTATCACTTAACATGATTAAGCATATTGTTAAAATAATAATAATTTAATCAACACATAAATGGCATACATAGGACTTGAACCCAAGTCCTCTCAAAGAATTAAGTACTCTCAACCACTTGAACTAGTACTTTTCCATGTCACACATGTCAGAATTAAATGCATAAAGGCTCCCACTACCCGCATTTATTAATTAATTTTCACGGGTCTTAAAAAGATAGAGTTCAAACGTTCCTTATTGAGATCACTCGCAAGCAAATCATCATCCCTAAGGTATTACATTTCTCATGGTTGAGCATTGAGAACTTTGAGCCTTACATCAACATCTCAAGACATAAAAGCTTAAGACATTCCTTGAGCTTTCAGTCAAGATCTATCCATATTTGGTGAAGGTGTTCTATGCAAATCTCAAGTTCAACATTGGCATACTACGATCTAGTGTGAAAGGAGTTCATATGGAGATTACAAGGCAAACTTGGAAGGTTGTGATTGGCCTTAGACAAATAGGTGTGCAAGTTCAAAAGGAGGAAACCACAATAGTTGATGAATTCAATAAAGTTCAGTATTTCAACCAATGTGTGCGTAATCCAGGTGAACAAACTCGCAATTTTCATGTGGGAAGGCTTCGTGTTGATGAGAGGTTACTAGCCATGATTGTGACTAAGATCATTATGCCTAGGGGGAGCAACCACTTAACTTTGAATGAAGGTGACTTGTTGGTGATGTATCCATTCAAAATGTTATAGTTGTTGAAAGGATATATGTAATTCGTGACAACATGATGAAGGCAAAGAATGGATTGTTCTCAATAAACTTCAAGAACTGAATGTGTCACAGAATGCTTATCATGCCTACTACACTACAAGGTTTCAAGACCTGGATGATCAGATCACAATTTCCATGACATCCTCTCTAATGTCTACAATAGTGACAACCCAAGGAATGCTTTAGTGGGATGGCTCTTAGGTCATGCATTAAATTTGGTGTGTTGCATTCATTTTTTTTTTCTGCTATCAATTCTTCAGTTTGTTGTTTCTATGTTTTAATCGACTGATTATATTAGTCCTAACTTTAGTTTGTTTTCTTTTCTATTCTTCTTCTTTTAGTTTGTGTATCCTCTATCAGTTTATCTGACAGTATGTCTTTGATCGTTTTATTAATGAAAATTTTAACATTTCCAGAATAATCAGTTCATTACCTTAATTTGATTAATCAAAAGGGGGAGAAAAATTGAGTAAATTGAGTATAATTAAGAAAAACTAAATATTTCATGAATTGCATAACTGGTTCAACTGAGTAATAATGTAAAATGGATCTACAAATCTGAAGTCAAATCACAATAATGATAAAGGGACATGTGAAGTGTATGCATGCTTGTATGCTTTTGTGTGTGTACGTATATGTGTGTGTATTTCTTGTATACAAAAGTTATTTCAGCTTTCTCAATGGATTTGCCTCATCAATTAAACTTAAGGGTGTTGGCTTCATCAAATCAGGGGGAGATTGTTAGCACAAGTGACCATGGTACATGGATTTGAAGAAGCAAGTGCATGAGATCATATGAGGTTGATGAATAATTGATAAAGATGTATTATTGATCAAGCTAGGGATTTGTTAAATCTGGAATTGTCTTGAAGATCATTGAGCTTGTTGTTTGTATTGTATTCGTAGACTATATGACATAGGTTAGATGTCGTTTTATCCTGGGTGTGCCCTTTTTAATATGTTAAAAAGGTTTTTAACAAGTTAAAATGCTTGCAGCATATAGTTTTGGTATGAATGTATTCAATCAGTTGAATTGTTATTTAATCAACTAATTTCACTTAAGTCAAGTGAAATCAACAGATTGTACGGACAAATCAACCTGTTGAATTCACTTATGAATGAGCTATATAAGTTGGCTTTCAAAGAAATGAGATACAACTTGAGATTTCTGAGCGCAAAAAATAGTGATACGAATTTGAAAAACTCTCTCTCTTTATTACTTAGTTGCAGTTGTTGATTGAAGATCTTGGTTGGTCTTGGAAGTTTTTTTACTTGGTTGAAGCTAGAAGAACACGTGTTTGGTTGGCTAGGGAGAGCCTCCAACGGGTTTGGTTGTTCTTGTGCTTTTATGTTGATCCTGGTGTGATTCCAAGTCTGTAAGTGGGATTCTTACAGTAATGGGGATAAGATTCTTGTGGTATTAAATAATCTTAGTGTTTTGCTTTATTTAAAAGTGTAAAACTTTTTATATAGTGCATGATTAGGCTCAGGTTGCCTTGATAAACTAGATGTAGCTTAGTTATTGAGTGATCCTCTCCCTTACCTTGTTCATCATTTAAATCTCAAGAAAATCAATTAAATCAATTTGTAAGGAGTGCATGTGTTTTCACATTATCTGGTAATATAACTAAGTTGGATATATTGATTGGAGCATATCTTGGTTGATAAAGCATGTTGTTTGAATGAGTTTCGTGCATTTTGTGTTTCTGCATAATTTTCCAGAATATCAGCTGATTGATTTTATATTTTAATCTTTTGAATCATATTGCATGAACAAATTAATTTGCTATTTTTGGTTTTAATCACTTGAAAGCGTACAGTTATGCAATACTTGCTTTCTGATTTCGTGGTTAGTTTGATTTAGTGAAACAGGGTTTTAAGTTTTTAAAAAGTAAACAAAGTTTTATAAAGCCTATTCAACTCCTTTTTCTTGGCTAAACTATCCATTTCAATACTTATAATAATAAGCTTATTTCTTGTTAGTGAAGTAACTTATTCACTATGAAAAAACTAATTTTTATTAACAATTTATTTATTTTTATATTAAAAGATTAAAAGAATTATAATTTTTGTTACTTTATGTTAACCGTAACAAATGTTTACTTTAATTTAATATTTTTAGTTTTTTACACCAGTTGAAAGAGGGGGCAAATATTCACCCTATTTCCTATGCGAGCTCATAGTCCAAGCCATCTGATCTATGGAATTCAATTATAATTATTTTTCTAATTGTATTAAACTTCAAGGAAGATCTCTTAATTCACTTGCGCCTTTCCCACTTTTTCATTTATTTATGTTTTATCTTCTTTAGTTTGCTCTTATCACCTAGTTTTTGTGTGTTTCAACAGGTAAGGTTAAGATTCTTGAAAGCAGAATACGTGCAAAGTATATTTGAATGTGTGAGTTATTGTTGTGAGATTTCTCAATATGACCTATTGTTTGCTTTCATAGTAAAACAAAGATAATTTTCTATTCAACTTGACTATTTTGATTTAGAATCATGATTTCTAGCTCCATTGATTTGTCTTATTTTTTCACTAAAACCCTAATGATTCAAGCAACAAATGTTGTTGTTCCCTGTATGGGCCTTCTTCAGCACTGATATATTCTGTTTGAAAACATTATCTTATGCTGACAGTATTGCGGAGGAGAGGTATGTCATTAATGATGATAATCTTGCCATAAGAAAAAAGGCTAATCGATTTTGAAACCAGATTTGATTTGCTTTTTGGAGAGATGATTCAATAAAATAGCTAATACCTAATGATATTTCAATAATGATATTTGCCATCGCCATGGAAAGGTACTAATCAATTTTTAGTTTTTTGAAATTATAATCCTTGTGTAGAAATTAATTAACATCTATCTAACTTCATTAAATTACTATCAAAAACTTAAGTTTAAATCCAAAATTGATCTGGTATGCTCCAAAATGCAGGACGGATGGACACAAATCTATATATTTAATCATTATGTGTTTAGATACTCAGAACTACAAACAAGATTATTTAAATATAATAATCTAAAAACATTAGCTAATACTAAAACGAATATAATCCATCAATCTAACGTCTCAAAAATATAAAGTCATGATTATATGAGATTTGTACCTTATTTCTATGATCATAATAAAAACTTATACAATAAATTTATAAGTTTATGAATTTAAAAAAAAAATATTGTATTTGTCATTATTAATATTATGTTGGAATCATATTAAAATTATGTCAAAAATAATAAAAAACACATGTCTTTAATATTAGACACTTCACTAAATATCATATGTATATCGGTGTTTAATAAGTGTCAAACAGGAAACACACCATTTATAAAACTATCAACTTTTATTCATGCAATTATTTATCTTCTATCACAATAAATTGTGGGTGACTATATATCAAACTTACTCAATAATTTAATCTTTGAATTTAATATTATTGTAACTTCTAAAATATTACACGATTCTTCTAGAGGGATGGACGAATGTTACGTATTTAAAAAGACAATTGTCCAGTTAAACTTTATAGACAATTGTCCAATTAAACTTTATACGAAATAGTAAACACTTATTACACTATATGATTTAACAATTTAACTTCATTAACATTAAATAAGTCAATATAAAAATAGAATATATTATTAGCATAGCAAACACTTTCCAAAGAACTAGTAAATAGTAAATTAAAAATTATGAAAAGGAATTCAACATCACAAGAGCAATGTTTTATTACGAAATGATAATATTTGTATATAAGATAGCAGAAAAAATACTTTGGGTGTACGCTTAACATTCAATATCTGAGGAAATGGGATTGAATGGAAATTGAGTGTCCCAAGCGTAATTGAATTCAATGACACCGTTAAATAGAGGTTGACCGTCACTAACAAGACAAACATCACCTAAAACTTTCAAATATGAAGCTTCAACTGCTTCAACAGTTTGAAATCCTTTGCAATTCAACTTCACATTCTTTTGATAACATGCACACCGATTTGTGATAGTCACAGTCCATTCTGTCTT
>Ga0209389_1001285_pt1 | contig 17468 bp, 8 predicted proteins | sample CowpearedBW_FD_187526 | JGI IMG/M metagenome (GOLD analysis project Ga0209389, IMG submission 187526) | Root nodule microbial communities of legume samples collected from California, USA - Cow pea red BW (SPAdes) (version 2) | ecosystem: Host-associated > Plants > Roots > Nodule | place: USA...
AAAAAAAAAAAAAAAAAAAAAAAAAGAAAAAAAAAAAAAAAAAAAAAAAAAAAAAAAGAAAGAGATCCACTTGAGCAGGGTCGACTGGGTCAACCCGTTCCTCTTGATCCGATTTTAACTCGGTACGTGTTCAAAAGATCCCACCAATTAGTTCCAACAACTCAGTCAAATGCGTTGACTCATACTACACTTTTTCACCACCTCAACTCACTCCCCAATTATAACACTTTTTAGGGATCATAATATGTTTTATTTATTCCCATAATTTTTTTTTCTTAATCATCAGACATTAAATTTAGGTTCCAGACTAGTGTTATATATATTCTTTTTAACGCAAGAAATGTATATATTACTAATATGTATTTATATATTACTAATTAAATTCATAAATTGTTTCGTCTAATAAGTTACATAAAAAAATGACTTTTGAGTGACGCTGTACGCGCTTTCCGAGCGGCGCACGAAAGACTTTGCCCGTTTGACATGCTAAACAAAACATAGAATTTACCTTAAACATGTCTACAGATCTAAGTTTATGAAGTTTATGAAGTAACGTGAATAATGTAAATAGTAAACTGTGAATCGATTCTGAAAAAAAGCACTTTTCAAAAGCTTCTTAAATGACAGAAGAAAACAAAAAAAAAAAAATTGCGAATATATAAAAACTGTGGGTCGTTTAGTGTTTGTGGAATGTTTTCCACGAAATAACAGCTGCATTGTGATGTTTGGTAACAAAAGTATAACACACAAAAAAAGCATTTGACAAACAGCAAGGACTTATTCATTCGTAGTCAGTATCTCAGAAACTGTTTCATGAGAATCGGTATTTATTTTTTCTTTTTAGAGTCCTATTCTTGTATTTTCACCATTTTAGTAAAATAAAAAAAAAAGAAATAATTAAGAACGTGCATACTGCAACGGGGGGCACGAGTCAGAACCCAACCAAGACCAAACTTACTCTCTCATTAATAATAGCATAGCATCCCCATTTTGAAAGCCATGAAGTTTATAAAATGAAGAAAGATATAGTATTTATTATTATGATGATTCATAATTAATATGATAGCATAACAGGTGGTGAGATTGTATAGTATTTATCTATGTATCTGCATTAAAAAAAAAGAAAAAAGAAAAGGGAAATCCAATGGAATGCTACAATATTCAAAGCAAATATAAAGGACACTTGTATTTCACTTTTGGTCTTGTTATGAAGGCTCAACTCCCCTCTTTTATTGCCGAGTCCAATTGCATCATTTACTATGACTTGTATCTCTCTCTTTCTCTTCTCTTCTCTCTCTCTCTCACTACCTAGTCTCCATCTCTTTCTCTCTCCCTCATTCCATTGAAATTTATGGCAAGAGGGGGTGGACTCTCCATTGATTCAGATCCAATTGGGAGCTTCTTCCCCCACAACCCAGTAGTTCTCAACTCTTTCCCTGAAGACGACAACAACACCATCATCAACAACAACAGCAGTGGCCAACAAAAGTGGAAACTTGGTCCCAACATGGATGCCACGGTTAGCAGAAACAGGTCTCCATCATCTTCTCCAAACAACAACAACACCTCCACCTCCACCATCCCTTTTCAAGTCAACCTTTCCTCTGATAACAAAAGGCCCCACATCGACGAGATGGACTTCTTCCCTAACAAGACCGATGATGATCATAAAAACGGCATAAATAACTTTGCCTCTGCCTCCACCTCTGCACCTCCCTCACTAGACCACCTTCTTCACACACATGATCATTCCTCCACTCCTGCTATGTTGGAATTGAAAGTAAACGTGAGTCATCATCCTTTATCCTACAACACATGTCTTATGTTATGTTATATTATGTTATGTTCCATCACCATTCCTTCTCTGTTTATGTATTTTATGATGATCTTCATCATGTGCTCATGAATCTGATATTCTCTCTATAGACTGGTCTGAATCTTCTTACCACCAACACCGGTAGTGATCATGCCATGGTGGACGATCAAACGTCCACTAATTCCGAAGAAAAAAGAGCCAAGAGTGAGGTAAATGAATTTATATAACACACTAACCACAAAAGCAATTTTTTTGTTTTGTTTTGTTTTCTGGGTATAATTGGGGATGAATTCAGAAGTTATGTGTTTGATATATGACATCTGATTTTTCAGATGGTTGTTCTTCAAGCTGAGCTTGAGAGAATGAAGGTGGAGAATCATAGGCTGAGGAACATGCTTGATCAGGTTAACACCAATTACAATGCCTTGCAGATGCATTTGGTAAGTATTATGCAAGAACAGAAGGAGGAGGAGGGTGAGCAACAAGTGTTTGATGGAAAATTAGATGAGGAAAAACAAAGTGGGAATGGGGTCTTGGTGCCAAGACAATTTATGGATCTTGGGTTGGCTAGTAATGTTGATACTAATGAACCTTCTCATTCTTCCTCAGTGGGAAGAAGTCAGGATCTGTCAAAGTCGCCAATAAACAATGAGGTAGCATCAAAAGAATTTGACACCAAGAAGAATGGGAGTGTTAGTGATGAAGGATTTGATCAAGAGAAGAAGGAATTTGGAAGGGGGATTGAAAGAGAAGACAGTCCCTCAGAAGGGGCTGCCGCTACTAGCAATGTTCCAAAGTTTAGTCCTCCAAGAAACGTTGATCAAGCTGAGGCTACCATGAGAAAGGCAAGGGTTTCTGTCAGAGCTCGATCAGAGGCACCCATGGTCAGTTTCCTGTGGCTAGATACAACTTTTTGAGCATTATTTATGCCATTCTAGAATTGGAATTCATTTTGGTAATCTGCATAATCCTTTCACTATATAGAGTACTTAAATTCTAATGGGAAAGCACCACAGTCGACACCTAAGGAACTGTATACAAGTTTTGTCTTTTTTTCAATTTGCAAAGGCCAGATTGTATTTATGTATCTTCTTTAATTTTATTTTCACTTTCAACGGATAAAAAATTGTTTATTGTTTCAGATCACTGATGGGTGTCAATGGAGAAAGTATGGGCAGAAGATGGCCAAAGGAAACCCATGTCCTCGAGCATATTATAGATGTACCATGGCAGCAGGTTGCCCAGTGAGAAAACAGGTAGGTCATGTCCATTCTCAATCATAATTTCTTCCAAATTAAGTTGCAAATCTCATATACTTCAACTAGAAATGAAGATTAGTTTGATATTAGTTTAGCAACAGTGATAATAAGATAACTATAAATAGTATGCAAGAAAATTGAAGTATGGCACTTGGATCATTGTTCAACACTTGAACAGTAGGATAAAGTTAGGTAGTGGTATTGTATGAAATTGGTAACTAAAAATCTGTTTCACTGTTTATGTGTAAACAGGTGCAAAGGTGTGCTGATGACAGATCAATACTGATCACAACATATGAAGGGAATCACAATCACCCTTTGCCTCCAGCAGCTATTGCAATGGCACAAACAACTTCTGCAGCAGCTAGAATGCTGCTTTCAGGATCCATGTCAAGTGCTGATGGCCTAATGAATGGAAACTTCCTCACAAGGACACTCCTTCCTTGTTCTTCTAGCATGGCAACTATTTCAGCATCTGCACCATTCCCAACTGTTACATTGGATTTGACTCAGTCTCCAAACCCACTACAGTTCCCAAAGCCCCCAAACCAATTCCAAATCCCTTTCCCTGGTGTCCCTCAGAACTTTGCCAATTCCTCAGCCTCATTGCTGCCTCAGATATTTGGGCAGGCACTGTATAACCAGTCCAAGTTTTCTGGCCTCCAAATGTCACAGGATGCAGACCCTTCCCAGTTGAGTAACCAGTCTCAACGGCCACCACCACACCTTGCCGACACGGTGAGTGCTGCCACTGCTGCCATTGCAGCTGACCCCAACTTCACAGCAGCTTTGGCAGCAGCCATCACTTCTATCATTGGGGGTGCACAGCCAAACAACAACACCAGTACTAATAATAATGCCACCACATCCAGCAACACCAGCAATGCCAATGTTACCACATCAAACAACAACAAATAAAATCAACAATTCCAATTTCTCAGGGAATTGAACAGTTGAACTAGTTATAGTTTTATAGTTCACAAGTTTCAAAATTTTTGCTAGATTAATTTGATTTTTTTCCCCCTGTCAAATGGGCTCAAATTAATTTATGTTGAGCCAAATACTTCTTTTATCTCTTACATTTGTTCACTCAGGATATATTGTTATAAGACGGATAGCTGATATTCTTTTCTTTTTTATATGTCTGTGGTCAAAGTTGTATGACATAAGTAGAGAATAATGTGACATTTATATATAAAAGAAAGCAGATTAGTTTTCGATCTTTTTTGTATGGATTTGGAAATGAATGGAAAAGGTTGGTTTTTTTTGGTTGTTTGTGTTTGATGATGATGTGGATGGGGTTTGTATTTTTGTTGGTGGTGAGGGAAGAGGGTAAATGGAAGAAGAAATAGAAGATAAAAGAAGGGAAGTGGTAGCTGTTTCTTGAACGAAATGGCAGTGGGTAGAAGAGAAGGGAGGGAAAAAGGGGTCAAGAAAACCGTCTGAGAGTGGTTGAAAGAGGATGTGATGTGATTCATGGGACACGTGAAGAAGAAAATAAGATTGTATGAGAAAGAAAGATAAGAGAGAAGGCGACATCTTCAAGTTCCCTTTTCCCATTCGTAGCCCACTTGGCAGGTACCTTATCAGACCAAATGGATCATACTTTTTTTTTGTCTTTTCATTTCACAACATGTTAGTATTTCATGGTTTGGTTTGCTTGGGTTACCTCAATTATAAAAATAACTCACTTCGACTTGATTTACATCTGGTGAATCATAAGTTTATTAATTAAACTCTATTATTTTATATAATTATTAAAGTACAATAAAAGTTAATTAATTAGACTCATTTACTTTTATGGATACACTTAATATTCACCTTCCCACCTAATTAGAAATTAAAGTGTCAATATATAATTGAATAAAAAAATCATGATTCGGAATTTGTCTGAGTCTTAAATTTTTATATATTTTAGTCTTCAAATCTAAAAAATAATGAATATATTTTTTAATCAAACAACGTTAATTTTTGTTTTTGTTTTGTAAGATGGTGTTCTATATTTACATTTGAGTTATAAAAATACATTTAATATCAGTTTAAAATGTGTTTAACAAGTCAAGTAAAAATAAATTAAGAGAGTTGACTTAAAAGATTATATTTCTTCATCTTAAAGTTTAAAAATCAAACAATATCAAAGTTTAAAACATAAAAGAATTTGAATTTCGCATCAAATATTAAAAATTAAAAATATATTTAATTCAATAAATTAAATATTCAAATTATACAAATATTATTTAACATCATTCTATTCCTTAGAAGTATCAAATCATCTTATTAGAAGTAATAAAAATTATAAAAGGTTGTTATTTATAGATTATGAATTAATCTATCTCGAATTAACTTTAAAGTCATTTAATAAAAAAATAAGTGAATTAATTTAAATTTGACCCACATTTAAAATAATTGCATTTTTTCAATTCTATCGATTCAAACACAAGATAGATAGAAGGACGGCGATAGAAATTGGTGCTCGAAGAAGAATAAAAATAAGCATAATATTAGCACATGGTTCCTTTTAATTAAAATTATATTTTTACTGCTATTATTATCAATGATGATTAGTTGATTTTATTGATTTTTTTTATATTTACTTTTATTTTTAGAGTAAACTAGTTTTACTTATCTTTATAAAATTTTAATATCTTAGTGAGAATTTTGAGTACAATATAAGAACACCGTTCATGAAAATACAAAAGTACATTCTTTATACATATTATTATTACTATTTATAATTATTATTATTGTGGAAGTGTAAAAACGTTATAGACTTTATTGATAACTTTGTTTTGCGAAAAAATTATTGACATAACTAATTTTTATTAGAAATATTATGTTTTGACGCTTTTATTAAATAAACACCACTTGTCATTATTTTAATGATATAACAATATATATTAATAACTTATTTAAAGCATATAAAAATATAATTAAAATATGAGAATGCAATGTATTGTAATGTGTGTTTTCATCATAGATTGTAAAACTAAGAATCCTCTTTAGTTAAGCCACCCACTTGACTTTCAACCATTTTATTCAGCTAAAAATCCATAAATGTAAAGTCTTCGTTAAGAATAGAATGGTGCTCAGTTTAACATTTTGAATTTTTAAAATAAAATAGAAAAATATATTCTATTTCAACTTTTCATTTATCACTTTTAGAGAAAGAGATAAAATTAAATTTTTATTTATATATATTTTTACACAAAAAATCAGAGATATTGCATTTTTATTTCATATTATTTACTATTATTTCTTAAAAAATCATCTTAATATTGCCTATGTAGTTTGAGCACGAATTATTTATTTCCATTTCTCACGTTTACAACTTGTTGCATATACGGGCCTTATTTTCTCCTTAAAAAAATTGTAAAAAACTTTAAGAAAAAATATGTTACTATTTTACCAACTAATTTCTTAAAATATAAAAAACAGAATAAAAAAATTATTTTGTTTAACTATTTGTATTTTTTATAAAAGCCAAATGCGTTCCAATTTCCTAATATTCTTTTTAAATTTAGAGAAAAGGGAATAATATATATAAAAAAAAAGAGAGAGAGTAGAAGAACGGATTTAAAGTTTATACTTTTGAGATACAAAACAAATAGAAAATAAAAGCTCAATAAGTCCTTGGACTAACTCAAAAGTGGAATTGGTCCACTTAACAAATTTCTCTGCTAAAATCTTATAAATTTAAATTGTTTTGATAAAAAGTTGAACAATTGGTATTTTAAATGTATTTTAGTGCTATTTATTACTGATTAGATTTGAACAGTCAAATATTAACAAAATAATTCCAGTTTTTGTAATTGGCAAATTCAGATTCGTCATTCTTAGTCACATTTCTTCTCCCCTCACAAAACAACATATTTATACCATTGTTCTAAATATTTTTATGTTTTGAATTGTTACTGATACAATAAAATTTTACAATTTAACCCAAAAAAATAATGGAAATATTGAACAATATATATATATATATATATATATATATATATATATATATATATATATCGCTTAATTTTAAGAAATAATATGATATCTAAAAAATATATAAATTCTTATTATCAGATAATAATTTATTATAACTTAAATATAAAAGAAACATTGTAGTGAATTAATTGTAATATTTTTAGTTATTCTTACATCATATTTGAATTATTTAAAGTTATATTTTTAATGTTATCTTTAAGCGATTCAATAGTACTTTTTTGTTTTTACAATTTGATTTGTAAATTAACAAAATATTAATAATTATAAAACAATGATAATTGAAAATAAATATTACATATTATTTTACTTCTATATTTATATTTTTACACAGCATAATATATTTATGTATACCATATTCAAAGTTTTTGAGTCACGTGTTATATGATTTTAATAAATCATTAAAGTTTATATATTTTTATTATTATTTGTTCATATAATTTATTGAACTTTAAACTTAAGACAAAGAGATTGTTTTCTTCTCTCATGTTAAGTGTGCCATATTTTGAATGAAAAATAACAACGAAAAAGTATTAAATTAAATGTTTCTGTAAAAATAAATTAATTAATTAAAATTAAAAAAAATATAGTTTACAGTAAATAATTTTGGAAAAATTTAAATATTGTATAAACATGCAATATGTGATTTTGTTTTCATACTTGTGAAAGTAAATATCGACATAGATAGAGTAAACCCTTAATATGACTGCTCTGTTACATTGCAAAGAGTGTTCAGTTGAATTATAAATTGTGTGTAAATAAACTTAAGGTTATGTTGACTTGTTTTTAATTTTATATTTAGATTTTGTATGTTATATTTAAATCCTTTTTAAGTTATTTTTAAATTATTTAAAAGACAGAATTTAATTACTAAAATGGTATTTTATTAAAATAAGATATCGTATTTAAATGTACTAACTGGTCAACATTTAGAATGAGATATTATTATATATAAGTAACAAAATTAACAAATGATATACTAAACAGTAAGTTGATTTTCAAAGTCTGTTTTATATAGTTAAATAAATATGGATGCTCTTGTGTTCATACCTTGGAAATGTTGTCATATTTTAAAAATGAGTTGAATCTATCAAATTCAAATAAACTTTAAAGGATGCAATGTATGGGTAAACAAGAACAAATAACAAATAAAAGGTAAAATTAAAAAATATAAGTGGATTAAAGAGATGAAATAAAAATAATATCCCTTTTAGTGTCCCTGTTATAAGTGCAACAGAGAGATTTAATAAAATTCTCCAAAACAAGAATAAGAAAAGATTTGCATATTCTAAAAATACTTACAACTCTCACAAGTTTTTAATACAATTTATAAATAAAAATGTTCAAAATTCATTTAAAGAAGAAAATGTGAAACAAAAGCAAAACTATGCTAGGTTTATACAACTTTTTTTTATGAAGTAATCTGATACATTTACACACTTAACCTCCTTGTTAACAAGAGACAATTTAATACATGAACTTGTAAGTGAATTATATTATATATTATAAATTGAATTTTAAACCTAACTTAATTTTATAAAATTAATTTATGAGGTTTGCATTTCTTTTATTTGTGTATATAATTATTGACTTATTAACACTAATTTTTTAAGTAATTTTAATATTTTTATTTATTAACTTTAGGTAAGCAAGTGTAGACAATAAGTATGGTAATCTCATGGATACACAAATAAGACCTAAAATTACTATAAATCGGATTTAGTAAGAAGATTAGGAGTATTTGCTATTACATGCGTATAAAATATACCTAATTAGACTCAATATGGTAGCTTTTCTTTATTTTACTTTTCTTACTTTTCAAATTCCTCTTAGTTTTTCCTTGTGATTATTCGTATATATTTACATGTGTTTAATTGAAGAAAATAAATAAAGACTATAAATAGAAAGAAATATATTGAAAAAAATTAAATAAAACATATAAAAAAGTAAATATTTATTTGTTGTAACAGTAAAAATATATAAAATACCTTAAGAGACTTTTTGTTTATTAGTTATAACTATGTGAAAGTAGTATATTAACACTTTGGAAAAGTATCTTTGCATACTTATTTAATTAACGTTAAGGTAGTATGATTTTGACGTCTAATAAACTTTTACATACTCTTTATATCTACTATTTTATCTTTCTATCTCTATTTTTTTTATAAATATAAAAATTAACTTTTTTTAAAGACTAAAATATTCATAACAACGGGTTGTAGAGGTGTAAAAAAATTATTTTTCTTAATTTTATGAAGATTAAATATGAATTCATAATTGTTTCAAATTTTGGTCCAGTTTAGTCTTTAAACTTTAAAAATAAATAGATATAATTTTTTAATTCAACAACATAGAATTTTCTTACGTCTTCAACCATATTCTAATTTAACATTTGAACTTGAATGTGTAAATACTGTAAACAATTCAAATAAAGCTGAAACCTAGTTGGGTTAAAGAGATTTTATCTATTCATTTTTAAGGTTTGAAGATCAAAATATAGGGTTAAATATAGGGTTTGGAATTAGTAATTTTGAAACTTTGGATCAATTTAGTCATTTATCTCTTGAAATACGTGTATTTAGTCTTTTTAATCAAATTTTGTTAGATTTATTTGATGTTTCGTACGCATTTTAGGATTATATTTGAGTTATTTATACTGTTTGATACATTTTTGCTTTAATGTTAAGTCAAATACAATTATAAAACGCGCTTGAAATGTCAAATAAACTTAACAAAATTTGATTAAAATGACTAAATCCGCGTATTTCGAAAGATAAAGTACTAAATTGGTCCAAATTTTTTGAAATGAACTAATTCTAAAATTCACTAAAAATTAAGGAACCAACAACATATTTAATCCCAAAATATATTAAAATTTGAAATAAAAACGCATTCTAATTCTATGTCTAAATTCAAAAATGGAAAATATATTTAATCCATTTTATAACTATTTTCTTAGGTATGATGAAATGTGTTCACGAGTTATTAGGAAGAAAACAAGAGAATGAAGTCGAGTTGCCGAGTAAAGTGGAAAAGGTGGGTGAATTTAGGTAAAGTTTTGAGTTTGAGGTGGTAAAGTGTGAGAAAGTTGTGATGAATTTGGCAGAAGCTTGTGGGTTTCATCATTTATTTTTTGCATGCTTTCACTGCCAAATTGAAAGGTGAAGTAAGTAACAGAAGAGGGTTATGATTCATCAACATTCTCCTGCTTCTCACTCATATGTTACCCAGCAACTAAAGTTCCAATCATATTGCTCTACAGAATTTTGTGCAATCATCACCAAAGATTATAATTCATCATCGTTCAATAAAAAAGCTTCGTTTTTCACGCTAACTGCATCAAATACTTCTTTTTGCCTCATCAAATAAGGAATACAATTGATTGGGTGCATCATCTTCCAATTCTGTTATTTGGATTATATTACCCTTTTAATCATATTTCCCTATGCAAATGCACTAACAAAAACATCTCCATTACTATTATTTTATTATTATTATGTCTGCTATCATTTTATACTATACTTTTGGGCTTTTTCCTCCTGCACCTCCTCATCTCTTGGCACACTCTCCTAATTTTTAAAGTAACCATTTTATCCTTTATAAAACTGACCTCTACATTTCCTATTCTACAAACTTTTCAAACAACTTTATGTTTAAAAACAAGTTTTCTTTTTGCAAGGGGTTCTCTCTCTTCTTCTTTCTTTGTAGCATTTTCACTCTCTCTCTCTCTTGTTTTTTTCCCTGCAGTGGTAATATGGAGTAGTGGAAAGATTATTTTAGTCCTTTTCTGTTATTATGAATGTCGTCAGTAACGATGGGTGCAGAAAGCAAAAGTCTACTTTTGTTACCCATAAGTTTACGTAGACCAGTTTCACTTTTGGGTCTTTCTTCCTGCACCTCCAAAATTTCTTCTACACCTCCAAAATTTCTTTAAATTCTCAAAAAACCCTTTGACCATTTAAGGAAACCCACGAACATCACACTCCGAAAATTATTTTCGGATGTCGACTTCCGAAAATCAAAATATATAACTTTCGGAAATTAAAATATTATCACAAAAAGTCGACTTTCGGAAATCAAAATATATTACTGAAAGTCAACTTCCAGAAGTCAAAATATATCATCGGAAGTCGACTTCCGAAAGTCAAAATATATCACCGGAAGTCAAAATGTATCATCGGAAATTGATTTCGAAAGCAATTTTAGGAATGTGATGTCCGTGGATTTCCTTAAATGGTCAAAGAATTTTTTGGGAATTTAAAGAAATTTTGGAGGAGGGAAAGAAATGCTTAAAGGTGTAGGAAGAAAGACCCTTCACTTTTTCATCCATTATGGATTCCAAGATTTGGGCTTTTGGGTAAGAGGACAAGGCTGAAACAGAAGGCCTAGTTTAAGGATCTTATAAAAGGCCTTGAATCGAAAAGGGGCTTCTTCCTGCACCTATATAATTTCAGTCAGCAGTCCCATAAATTTGTTAATTTATTGTATAATAAGAAATATAAATTTTACATTTCAACAATATATTTTATTTATTTTTATTATATAATATCTGAAATACATAATTCAGAATATAAAAATTATGTTTCGAATTATATAATTTAAAATATAAAAATTATATTTTAAATTATAGAATTCAGAATATAAATATTTGTAGTTTGAATTGTGCAATAAAAAATAAATTTTTTCTTTTGGAATTAGAGATGTTCAAATCAAACTAAAAATATTTATATTCCAAACTTTACATTTTAAAGTACAGAAATTTACGAAAGTCCTGGATGAAATTATGAAGGTGTAAGAAGAAGCAACATTGAAAAGGAATCCTACAACATGACCATTCACACATAAAACTATGTTGAATGGTAGTTGGACCTGTAACTCCACATGTGAATTTGAATGGTAGTTGATGTTTGTACTATGACATGCATGTATATGCATGTTACGTGTTACCATTTCTTCAAGATCTCTCTGTTTAGTCTATCTGAATTTGCTCAGGTAGGTGACTCTACTTCTTCATCCCTTCTCTTTTTCATTTTATTGCAATTATATAGTAAGCATATCTAATCAGTACCTCCCATTGTAGTGGTAAAAAACTACATATTTCATGCAAAATCTTTAAAAAATTGTCACATAATATAGCTGATACTGGTTTCTAATATGCATTATCAATTCCACAGCACACAGAATGGGTTCCAAACATAATTTGGTTGCACTTTTCCTGTTACTTCTCCACCCTGTGGTTCTCTCAGGACCTACCAATGGGATAATTAGATTTGCATTGAAAAAGAACAAATTTGATCAAAGCAAAATTCTCAAAAGACATACTGGTGAAGAAGGAACAACAGTGAGAGATGAAAATTCTGATGATATAAGTAATATTCGGTTAAAGAATTACATGAATGCTCAGTATTTTGGTCAGATTGGTATTGGTACTCCTCCTCAGAAATTTACTGTTATATTTGACACTGGAAGTTCCAATCTTTGGGTGCCTTCTTCCAAGTGTTACTTTTCAGTAAGTTTTCATTATTTCTCTCTCTATATATGGTGAAAGCTTTCTACAAAGTTTAGATTTTGATTCCACAGGGTTGTGTGCAGGTTGCTTGCTATCTGCACTCAAGATACAAGTCAAGCCAATCTGGCTCCTACAAAAGAAATGGTACAAACCCTCATTCTTGGTTTTTGGTTCATGCAACTTCTCTAGAAACACCTTGCCTTCTCATGAAAATTGCTTTTGCATGTAATTGCAAAAGAATATGATTATACTAAAATATCAGTATTTTCTGCCAAATAAATGTTGACATACTCAACAAATTCTTCATGCTTTTACTTCACGTGTCTGTATGATGTTCTTCATGATTTCTTCCTCTGATATTTTTTTGCAGGGTCATCAGCTGAAATCCATTATGGAACTGGGCAAATTTCAGGTTTCTTTAGCCGGGACCATGTCAAGATTGGAGACTTGAATGTTTATGGCCAGGTAAATTTTTCTAAATGGACACTTCTGAACTATTCTTCAATTTAGTACTGTTTCATGAGTGTTCTTTATTCAATCTACCTGGCTTTAGGATTTTATTGAAGCAACAAGAGAACCTAGCCTCACATTTTTGGCAGCCAAATTTGATGGCATTTTGGGGTTAGGATTTCAAGAGATATCTGTTGGAAATGCTGCTCCTATCTGGTAATTTGATGAATGCTTTTTGAAGCATAAGTATTGAATTTCAACTATCATATTCAACAGCCAATTACAACACCCTATCTATCAACTAAGTAGATTCATTATTATCCCTAAATTGAAAAAATTGCTTTGTCTGTGATTGCCTGTTACCACTCATAGGTATAATATGCTACATCAAAAGCTTGTAGCACAACCAGTATTTTCATTCTGGTTAAACCGCAATAGTGATGAGGAACAGGGTGGAGAGATTGTATTTGGTGGAGTTGATTCAGATCATTACAAGGGTGAGCACACATATGTCCCAGTTACTCATAAAGGCTATTGGCAGGTAATCCATAATGAAACTCATTAATATTTTGCCATTACATTTTCTTAATTTTGTTCCCTAACTATTTTCCCTTTCAATTGCAGATTGAAATAGGAGATGTTCTAATTGATAACTTAACAACTGGTATGCATTACATATAAACACAAATACCAAGTAATATTCTTGAAAGTGGGGATCATGGTGCTATTTCAATCCATACTGTTGTTTTTTGTTGTTACTGGTTTAACCTTAATTTTTTATGTATATAAGATGCAAACTTTAATTTTTCAGGATTTTGTGCTTCCAAGTGCTCTGCAATTGTTGATTCTGGAACCTCTTTGTTGGCTGGTCCAACGGTATGAAAAGGAATTCCTTTTAAAAAATGTGTTTTATCTCGTTTGGAGAGCCAAAGCCAATACTAAATTGTTTGCATAAAGAGTTATCTCATTGATCTATTTCTGATCAATGCATCAGTCCCTGCATATATGCATCAACCTGTGATCACTGATGTGGAATGAGATGTGAAACTGATTAAAGTTTAAAAGTTGTATATATTTTAGGGTGTGATTGCTCAAATCAACCATGCAATTGGAGCAGTTGGTCTTGTGAGCCAAGATTGCAAGGCAGTGGTTGCTCAATATGGTAAAACCATATTAGACAAGCTGATAAACAAGGTAATATTATTAATTTACATTTCTCGAGACTTACAAATGCTACATTCATGCATTTCCAACCAAACATCATTAACAAACTTCCAAATTATCTATTTCATAGGCTTTGTCACAACAGATTTGCTCTCAAATTGGTTTGTGTGCTTTTGATGGTACTCAAGGTGTAAGGTATGATCTGATCAAACTATAGGTAGTGTTGTGATGAATGATGTTATGTACTTTGATGATCATTTTGCTGCATAAAAGGAAAATAGTCACAAATTCTCCTATAATTTTTAGTAAGGGAATCCAGAGTGTGGTTGATAAAAACAAAGCAAAGACATCTTATAGTTGGAATGATGCTGGATGCACGGCTTGTGAGATGGCTGTGGTATGGATGAAAAATCGTCTACGATTAAATGAGACAGAAGATCAAATCTTAGACTATGCCAATTCGGTAAACCATTTTTCATAATCAAGTTTGCAGAAAACATAATTAGTGTCCCTTTTAAGAATCTCATATTCTGTAATCTCTGTTGCATTTTATAGCTCTGTGACATGCTTCCCAGTCCAAATGGAGAATCAACTGTTGAATGCAGTACTTTATCAAAGATGCCTAATGTTTCATTCACCATAGGGGGAAAAGTGTTTGAGCTTTCCCCAGAACAGGTATAAACACTTCCGAAGATTAGTTTTAATTAGCACAATTTTGTTAATGAAGACTTGTTGCATGAATCAGTATATTCTTAAAGTGGGAAAAGGAGCCACAGCACAATGCATTAGCGGATTTATAGCATTAGACATTGCTCCTCCTCGTGGACCTTTATGGTATGCATCTTTCTTTTCTTGTAAAATCTTCCAGCTTCACACATTTCTCTCCTTAATTAGCTTCTCATCTTAATAACAAGTTTACAATCTCATCTTTCAACATGTTATAGTCTCACAAAAACATTCAACTCATTAAGAAACACCAGAAATTTGTATTCTCCGATTTATAACCATGTGGGAAATAAATCTCTTGTGAGATGTGATGTTCCAATGTTCCTTAAAAGTTTAGAAATATTAGGCCTATATATTCACCTTTTCTCACCGTATGAATGTTGCTTCTAAAATACAGGATTTTGGGAGACATTTTCATGGGTCGCTATCATACAGTGTTCGATTATGGCAATATGAAAGTTGGATTTGCTGAATCAGCATAGGATTATTTGCTTGGTTGGGAAGAAACTACTGTGTCTTATCCGCTCAATATTACAAACTCTAATCTTGTGATACATGCTTATAAATAAACTTACTATTGCCATGCACTATGTGATCAACCCTATTGAAAATTTAACTTTACGAAACAGTAAAGATTTAAAAAGTTATATCCAAAGTCTAGAAGTAGTTAGAGAAAACATGGAGGTGGTGCACAGTATTAGAAGATAATACACATTTTCTATAATCAAATTTATAGATATAATTATACACAAAATTGATAACAAAATTGAGACAGTTCAGTCAATTATGTCTATAGCTGATTTATATAAAAAGTCTTATTTCTTACATTTTATGTGATGTTTTTAATCAATTGGTTTTCAAATTTTCTCTCTAAAAACAATACACTACTCTGCCAAAAGGTTTTGTTGACCGATCATAAGACATATCGAAAAACATTGAAAATCTAAATCTTAGATTTGAGTAGAGATGATGGAGTTGGACAATATCGTATATGAAAAATGATTTTTTGACTACTAAATTTTGATAACTTTCTCTTACAATTTTATATGACATCTTTTAAGTGATTTTCTGTTCTTTTATTTTCTCATTTTCAATATTTAAAACCACTTAAAAAATAATACATTATGTTATAAGAAAAAGTTGTCAAAATTTGATAGTTAAAATATCATTGTCCTTTCATATATCTCTTGAATCAATCTTCTTATGTAGAAAAGAAGTAGATAAAAAGAGTGAAGGTAGTTTGATACATTAGTATTGATTATAATAATTAGAGTTTACTTTGAAGGGATTTGAGGTTTTGTTTTTGTTTTTGATTAGGATGTTTTTTAATAAGCGCACTTGACTTGGCACCACCATACACCATACATACCATAACGGAACTTGAAAGCAAACATGAAATGAAGGTTCTTCCTTTTCGTATTCTATTCTTCTACTACACACTTTTATCTCTTGCCTCCACCTTCTTCATCATTCCACCACACCTCTTTTCCCCCTTCTTTTTTTCACTTTTTTCAGTCTCACAACCAAAGCAACAATGCTCAAACTTCAAATCACAACAATCTCATTATCTACATTTTTCTTTCTTTTTTCTATATTTTCATTTTCTTTCCTTTTCTGGTTAGGATGATGTAATAAGATACCAGTCAAGAAGAATTTGGTGTGTGTGTGTGTGTTTTTTCTGTTAAAATGTCTAGTTAAATTGGTTGAATATACTGCGTAAAGTTATGGTCAATTCTCTCTCTCTCTACATATATTCATGTCTTACTAATAAAAAAATGAATTTGATATATTTTTATATTTTTAGAAGAGTTTTGCCTTTTGCTTGATATCTGGTACATACAGTATTGGAACATTTTTAAAAAGTAAAACTTTATCGTATTCCAATAGATGAGAAAAAAAAAAAAAATCTTTTGGGTACGAGTGATTAATGAAAAATGTTAATTTGTAAAGAAGTAGGAATAAACTTTTCTCATTTTAAAACAAGGAGAGTTCACCTAAACTTATTCTGTATGAAAACAAGATGTTGGAGTAATTTCTATTATTCTTAATTAAGTTTGTATAATAATGATTTGCAAATGTTCATATTGATTTTGATTAAAATAGAAAATGTAAAGGACAAAAATGAGTGTAAAATAAACCTACAAACCTTGTACTTATTATATCCATTATTTTTATTACTCATATTTATTGCGTTTATTTAAATCATTTCAAGAAAATCTCTTAATAACTTACAGCAATTCTAACTTCACGATCAATTCCTTAATTATCAAATTATAATCTTGTTTTAAGAATATGAATTTAGTCAACTAGAAACCCTAAATTTATAGCATTTGAAATAGTTAGATGAATTTATTTTGGACATGATTAATTCATCTTAAACATTAAGCACGCAATCAATCAACTAACAGAAATACGAATAAAAAAGAAAAAACAATTCATAAATCACATGATCACTGAAAAGATATAACACCAATGATTCATGAGTCCAACTCACATAAAAAATTAACATCACCTCTAATATTAATATATATATATATATTAATATATATATATA
>Ga0209389_1001299_pt1 | contig 17418 bp, 12 predicted proteins | sample CowpearedBW_FD_187526 | JGI IMG/M metagenome (GOLD analysis project Ga0209389, IMG submission 187526) | Root nodule microbial communities of legume samples collected from California, USA - Cow pea red BW (SPAdes) (version 2) | ecosystem: Host-associated > Plants > Roots > Nodule | place: USA...
TATATATATATATATATATATATATTCTTGTATGTTTTAACTGTTAGCTCACCCTATCTGCTTGTGTTTGGCGATGATCATGTACGCGGTACACATGAGCAGGTGATGATGCAGGTGGAGCTGGTGAGGCTTAGCTACGGAGAGGGGATAGCTTGGGGATTTTATTTTATGATTTTGAATCAGTTGTAAACATTTATGTTCTTGGACTTGTTATTTTATAATTGACGAATACTTGTCTAAATTTTCATTTTCGATGTATGAAATAAAGAGTTAAATTTCCCGCGTTTTGGGAAATGAGGTATTATTAACTGCGACGTTATTATTCTTCCTTTTAAGAAATAAATGATGCTGATATATTATTTCTTTTTATTTTATTAAATTCATAATATCCAGATGGGATGTTACAAGAACCACCCCTACAAAACAAATTATGAATCCGAATCTCCAGCAGCAAAGAAACGACACTAAAAACTCAAACCAGAATCAAATTAAAACCAAAATCTAATAATAATAATAATAAGAAAACTCACTCAATCACAAACCTAAACACCACCCAATTCATTTAAATCTAAAACCGCATGAACTCAAACTAATAATCACAAGAAGGAAGAAACTCCCAATTAAAACAACCAAACACAAATCAATCAAAATAAATAAATAAAGAGAATCACAACTGAGGGAAAGATATTGGAGAACCTCGTCGGTGAGCATGAAGGAGAGCGCAAGCTGAGAGCAAAGGTTTGACAATTTAAGGGTTTTGTGTGAGAAAAAACCAGAGAGAGCGTAGTGTTCAGGCGTTAATGCTAATGAGGAAGAGGGTGGATGGTAATGATGATAGATGAATGAAATGTTGTGTGAATCAATCATATAGATGGAGGATTTATTTCATTTTTGTTGTGAAAATTCCCTTTCGTGAGTGGAAGGGATACAATAAAATGAGAGGAAAACTGTGCGGTGATGATGATGAACAACGTGTTTTCTTTTTTGTGACCATCATACGTGAAAAACTAAATGCATGAATATGAGTAGGAGTGGAAGTAGAGAAGTTGAGATAAGAAGAAAATTGTTTCCTCCCATCTTTCAAACTGTTTTTTTATTTTATTATTATTTTATTTTATTTTAATTTTTTATTTTTTATTTTAATTAAACAAAACGAAAAATAATTAATAATTAATAATATCTTTTTTAATCTAAAAAATAAAAAGCTTATTTTACTTAACTTTAAAAAAACATAAATTAAAGAAACCTTTTTTAATCCCTTTTTATTATTATTTAATTTTTTTTAAGATAATTTATTTTTATTCCTTTTAATTAACACTTATTTTTTGTTTTTTTTAAGCATTTTTATTCCTCTGAACGAAATTGGGTGTTGACAAGCATCATACATAATGGCTCCATCTTCTTTCAATGTGGTCTTCTGAAGTACAACTTATTGATGGATGTCATGCTTGGAACCCTATAGTTGAGCATACTTTCCGAGTCAAAATGTTGAATGTGCAATTCTCTGGTATGCGAAAGAGTTTTGGACTTTCACATTGGAACTTCACACCATCTTCACATTGCATCATTTGGCCATTGGAAAACAAGGCTACAAGATAGGAATTTGAATAGTTCTCTTGGGTGTTGATGCCAAAGTGTTCCATGTCAAACAATTGGATGTGTTGATATTTTGATAGTGGTTTGAGTTGGTAGGTTTGTTATGCAATAGTAGTGTACACTAAGTTGTTTTTGGAGTTTATGTATTTATAAGGCAAGTAGTTGTGGGTCTTGCTATAGATTCAAATAAGGTTTACATGACCTGGTATCCTACTAAAGTGCACACATCTTATCATAGTGTCAAGTTGCATGTGATACCATTAATGAATACACTATGTGCACGTACACTAGGTGTAACACCTACTTCATGAAAAGATGCAGGCAAATAGCTGCAATGATGAGTGATGTCATGTGTACTCTGAATATGCAACCAACTTCCTACAAGATGCGAACTCCAAGTCAAACACGCACCACGTCGTTGAATTTGATAAATATACCACAAGATTCAGAGTGGAGGAGATGGTGAATCCTACAGAAGTACGTCCTGTAGGAAAATATGTAATCAGATTATATGAAAGGTGGTGCGATTGTGGAAAGTTTCAAAAAATCCATCTACCATGTTCACATGTTATTGCAGCTTGCAAACATGCATATCATGAATTTAGCATGTACAGAAGTCCCCATTATAGGTTGGATGTCGTCATGAAAGTATATGACAATTTGTTTGGCGAGTTAAGACATGAAGAATATTGGCCATCGTACCAAGGGCCACAGGTTTGGCCTCATCCTACCACAAAAAGAAGTGAGAAGGGTTGTCCTAAATCAAGTATAATTAGGACCGAGATGGGCATTAGGGAAGGAAGACAATCGAGAAAGTGTTCCTATTGTAGAACTGAAGGACACACACGAAATCATTGTCCTAACAACCCTGCACTTAGATGATCCACATCGAACCACTTAGTTTACGTTGTACTTTTAATTGTGTTCATTAAATTTATCCTTTTATTATTATCTTTTATTCTTACTTATTTTACATAAACCAAAAACAAATAAAAAGTTAATTTAAAATACAATAATGCAATGGTTTTAAATCATTTTTGTAATTTCCTTCATTTTTAAATTATTTTTTACAAATTTCCAATGTTATTTTTTGACATATTGCACATAAATCATTTTAGTAATTTCCTTTGTTTTCAAAAAATATTGTTTAAGAATTTTTTAACAATCTATATTTTTGAATTTATTTGCTACATTACAAATTGCTACAACAAAAATTTAAACCATATAAAAAAACTAAGTATACAAATGCATAGTAACCTTTTAATATACAATTTTTAAATTTACTTTTATATTTTCAAATTACAACTAAAATAACTTAATACACAATACTAAATCTATTTTTAAATTGTTTTTTTAACTCAAGAAATTCAAAAAATAATTTCATTACATTTACTTTGATATTTTTTCAAATAATACCTCAAATAACTTAATACACAATACTAAATCATTTTTTTAAAAGAAATTTAAACTCAACAATTTCAGAAATAAGTAAATTACATTAATTTTAATATATATCCAAATTACACCTAAAATATCTTAACATACAATAAATAATCTATTTTTAACATTTTTTTAACTAAACAAATTTTACAAAAAAAAATCATATTTTTAAAATAAAATTCCAACCATTTTTTCAAAAAAAAAAAAAAATTAACACCCTGAACTATTTTTTTAAAATTTTTCAAAAATCCCAATTCAAAAAAAAAAACTAAAAAAAAACAATTTAGAATTCGGGTCCCTCCCTCGGGACCGAATTCTCACCTACATAAAAAACCATGTTATCCTTGTAATTATTATGAACAATATGCTATGTGTTAATAAAGAGGGAAGTCGTGCTAGTGGCGTAAAAAAAATGTGCAAAAAACATGGATTAATCTAAAATCAAGATATTTTCAAAGGGATTTGCTTCAAATTTCAAACCTGTAGACTAAAGCATCTTAACTGAGGCAAGGTGAACAAAGTTTGAGTGAATACTTTACCAAATTATGCATCATCTGGATGAGTTAGAGAATTTTAGACAAAACATTGGATGCAATTATAATACCGAATGTTCTTGTGAAACTTCAAAAATCAGTATAAAAAGAAAAATTGAAGACCGTGCAATGCAATTTCTTCGAGGGTTAAAAGATTCCGACAACAATGTCAGGTCACATGTTTTGCTTCTTGATCCTCTTCCCTCTTTATAAAAAATTTTCTCATACGTTTTTCAACAAGAAAGGGAATTGATGGCAAATAACATTTTTTTCAAATTCAGAACCTAAGAACATTGTTGCTACTAATGTTCCTATTTGTTCTTTTTGTGGAAAGCCAAGTCATATTTAAAGCACATGTTACAAAAAGAATTGTGTTCCGACAAAAAAGGCAATGGCAACAAACGCATATGCAATCACTGTGGAAATATAGGACATCTCATTAACATTTGTTATAGGAAACATGATTTTCCTTTAGGCTTCAAGTTTTAACAAGTTCAAGAATGTTGAATCAAAGGTTGAAGGAGAAGAAAAGGAAATGAAGCTAACCAACAAACAATATCATGCACTAATGACCTTAATAAGATCAAATAGTACTGAATCTGCTACTGATTCAATAAAGACTAGCCAATTTAGCAATTTTTCTGCCAAAAACGTTGATCAAGGTAATATTATTCTAATTTCCTCTTCTATTAATTCAAATTGGATTCTGGACTCTGGTGCTACTAACCCTGTATGCATGAATTTGAGTTTCTTCTTTTCATATGAAATTCCTATAAATCTCCCAAATGGGTCATCTGTTTTTGCTACACATAAAGGGAATGTTTAAATGAATGAAAAACTCATATTGAAAAATGTCTTGTTTATATTTGAGTTTAAGCATAATCTGATTTCTATCTCAAAGTTAATCAAAGATTCTCAATTGCAAATTGTGTTTTCTAACTCAGGATGTTTCATTCAAGATTTGAAGAACGAGGAGATGATTGGTTCAATTAAACACCAAGCTGGTCTTTATATCTTTTTTCCGATCATGATCATGTTCTTATAACATTCCAAGTCTATGGCACCAAAGGCTAGGCCATCTTTCGGAATAAAGATTATGGATTTTAAAAACTAGATATGACTTCATTGATTTGAGAAGTATGTCCTATGATGTTTGTCACATGGCTAAGCAAAGAAAGATACCTTTCTCGAAGACTAACTCTCATGCTGATAAAATGTTTGACCTTATGAATACTTCTTGATTGTTGCTGATGATTATAAAAGATACATGTGGGTATACCTTCTGAAAAATAAAACAGAAACAAGAGATCACATCATCAATTTCACTTTGTATATTGAAAATCAATTTGATGCCAAGATAAAAGTCATTAGGAGTGATAATTGTTGTGAATGTAACATGATTAGTTTCTTTCATCTAAAGGTATAATTCATCATACCACATGCATTGAAACTCCATAACAAAATGGAATAGCCAAAAGGAAACACCAACATATATTAAATGCGACTAGATCTTCAATTTTTCAATATATATTGTACACCAATTTTGGTCATATGCTCTTCTACATGCTGTATTTTTTATTAATAACATTTCTACTCCTTCTCTCGTTAATTCCTTACCATATAAAAAATTGTACAACAAGACATATGACTTAAGAAACATTAAAGTGTTTGGATGTTTATGTTTTGCTCAAACTTTGACCACCAAACATATCAAGTTTGATTCGCAAGCTCGTGCTGGCATATTCCTTGGTTTTCAACAACACAAGAAAGGGTATGTTGTGTTTGATTTAAAGTCACACGATAAAACATGGACTTTAACTCCTCTTCCAGCTAACTGCAACACAGTTGGGTAAAAATGGGTTTACAAACTAAAGTACAAGGCTGATGGATCTGTGGAACAGTACAAGGCACGCTTGGTAGCCAAAGGGTACACTGAGGGGATGGATTTTCATGATACATATGCTCATGTTGCCAAATTAACCACAATACGTTTGACTCTTTCTGTCGCTGCCATTAAGGGATGGAGTCTAACGTAGTTAGATGTAAATAATGCTTTCCTCCATGGGGATTTTGAGGAAACTATTTACATGGAGGCACCATCGGGATTGAATGCTTCCAAAGGATTGGTTTGTTTACTTCACAAGTTTCTCTATGGTTTAAAATAGGCAAGTAAACAATGGTATGGCAAATTATCTAACTTTCTCGTTAGTCATGGTTTCAAACAAACTTCATCATATCACTTTTTTTTATTAAAATTCTTAATACCCACATCACAGTGCTTTTAGTTTACGTAGATGATATAATATTGACGGGAAATGATGATTACTCTATTACTGATTTAAAGATGCAACTTGATAGTAATTTTAAGATAAAAAAGTTTGGGTAATCTTACCTATTTTCTTGGATTTGAAGTTTCATGTAATAAGGCAGAAATCAATTTATCCCAATGCAAATATACTCCTGATTTGCTCAATGAAATTGGCATGACTAACTCATTTGTTATAAGTACCCCCTTAAATTTTTCTGTCAAGACGACTGCAATAGGTGATCCGCTTTAAGACCCTACATCATACAAAAATTTGATAGGTAAACTTGTTTATCTCACAAACACTTGGCCCAACATCACATATGTTATCAGCCATCTTAGTCAGTTTGTTGCATCACCCACAAAAGAACTTCTTCAAGCTGCTTTCTGGGTGTTGCGGTACCTTAAAAAGACCATAGGTCAAGGCATTTTCCTCTCAGCCAGCAGTGACTTACAGTTAAAGGGATATAGTGATTTTGACTAGGCAAATTGTGTTGATACCCTTAGATCCATCGCAGGCTACATCATTTATCTTAGAAATTCTCCTATCAGTTGGAAATCTAAGAAGCAATTGACTATTTCAAAGAGCCTCAGAGGCCAAATACAAAGCTCTTGCATACACGTCTTGTGAATTTACAAGCTCTTCAGTTTAAATTTTCACATCCTGCTATTATATATTGTGACAATGCTTCAGCTATCAAAATTGCCACCGATCTCGTCTTTCATGAATGAACAAAGCATCTAGAGATTGATTGCCATACTATACATGAGAAAATTCAAAGTGGATTAATCAAATTGCTTCCTGCTCCTACTAACCACCAACTTGCAGATATTTTAACGAAGGCTCTTCCACTAGGGTTGTTTTCCAGACTTAATAGCAAGCTTGCATAGTCAAAATATTTATTGCTCGATTGAAGGGGGTCTTAGACCTCTGTGTTGCACTCAATGTGGACCTATGTGTTGCACTCAACGTACGTGGCTTTCTAACATCACACGGTTGGAAGACACGCATATGCATAAGTCTACTTGCACATGTTTCCTATATATACCTGTTTTCTCTAGATCAATAAGTGTGATATAAAGTTGTTCTCAATTTCTTTCTGTAACCTACACATTTTTTAGATTGTAAAGTAGTTACTTGCTTTCTTTCTATCAATAATACATAAACAATTTTCTTCTCTCCATATGAATCATGAGAAAATATGAATCAAACCAATATAAACAATTTACCTATTTTTAACCCAAAATTTTTAGAAAAAAATTTATATAAATCTTCTTTCTCTATATCATTCTCAATTTTATATTTTTACATAATATAAAACTTAGATTCACAACAATATCATAAAAATGTTAAACATTTGACCAAACTTGTACCAGGTGGTAAAATGTACTTAATTTTAAAATATAAATGGTAAAGTTTTGTCAAATTGAAATTCGTGTAGCAAAATATGAAAAAGTTTGAACATCACGGATAAAATATGCCATTAAGTTTTTCTTTTTTCAAAGTGATCTATCAAACAATATATTTAAAATGCCTTTTACAAGCAGGAATAAATAGTATATCACAATATACATAATTTTCACCATTATTAAATCAATAATTAAGAACATATGATATGATCCATAATTGTACATTAAATTTCAATAATTATTATAATAAATTTAACTAATCATTTTAAAAAGAGTTTTCAAGTCTCAAATTCGTCTAATTTGGAAGCTAGGATGGAAAGGAACATAGACTTTATAATATTCATTCCCATTGAAAAACCTAATTATATTACTTTCATATTCCTTATAGATAACAACTTCAATTCTCATTTTTATGCTGGTTTTGGATATCCATATACGCATACAAGCATTTATCATTCAACCTTCATTTATATAAAGTCAAAAATCAATGTAACTATAGAGTTCAATCTATCATGTATTTGTTATGTTCATGATGGTAAAACTTGAAATATAAAAAAATAATTATTAACATATGTGTGTTTCTTAGTATATCCAAAATATTTTATAAAAGTTGAATGTAAGAGTGAGTTTATATTATTTAATATATTTATATTTATTGAATGATTTTAGCTTCATGTTATAATTAGGAAAGATTTAACCTATGATTCTTTTGTTTACTATTGTTTCACAAGTATTTATTTGTGTTAAACTTAGTCGATCTGGTTATGAGGAGATATGATTCAATACTTTTATTTTAACTTTTATGCTATGAAAATATAGTTTTTTATAAACAAAGACTAATTAAACCATAATATCAAAACAATTTGTAGTTTTGATGAACTAATGTATTTGGTTTAACGTTCATTAATTAGGAGAAAAACACTATATTGTGTCTTTAGGAAGCTTAAAATAATTGTGAGGAGACTATCTTATTTATATAAGTGTTAGATAAGGGTAGTAGTGTGGGTTGGTCCGACTCGCTTAGATTTGCCCCGCAAAATACGAGTTGAGTTTGTCTGTCTAGCATTTGGAAAGTGCACTAAATTTCAAGGCATGTCCTACATACATTTAAGCCCACGGGCTGACCCACATTTCTTGATTAAATTCTGCATTGAAATATTAAACAATGTCAATGTCAATATGAATTTGCAGACAAGGAAAAAAAAAAGTTAAAGTAACAACAGAAGGACTGCCAAGAGATACAGACATTACAAGTTTAGAATTGGTCAAAAAAGAATAAAGAAACTAAAATCCTTTGGAGAGTATTTTATATTATAAAACAAAACAATAATGGTTTCCAAAGTATAATGCAAAAGAAAAGGTGAATAATAATAATAATTGTTAATATATTATCAAGTGTCAATAATGGTTGACAAAGATGTTGTATTCAACGATGGCATCACCTTTGGAGAAATTGACAGAGTGGAATTTGGTATGAGCATAGCCACGAGCAAAGCGAAAAGCCCTAGTGTGATGTAGGATTATCTTGTCCTTTTTAAGATTCATGAATATGGTATGAGTTGATTAAAAAAGTTAAGTGAAATCTCCACTGGACATTAAGATAGCATGCTATCTATATGTGAAGGTTCCTTTCGCGAAGCTCAAAAGAAGAAGATGATGGATTGATTCAAGGCAAATAAGAGTGAAAAACGTATAAAAAGAGTAAAACCCAAAGCACACACACAAAGGAAAAATAAAGCATAAAATGGAAAGGAAAGGAATGGTAAAAATGTGAGAAGCACGCCACTACAAGGCTAAGCTAGAAGTCATGGCAACCTTGAAGATGAGTGGATGTGTGTCGCCACTTGAATCAAGATTAAAGATAAGACTTAAAAGCATTCACTCCCTAGGGAGGAAGAGTGTCACAATGATTGATAAAGTTAAATGTAATCCTCAGTAGTTAAACTAAGGTCGTCTCCTTGTGACCAAACTTTTCATTCAAAGTTCATTTTCCAGATGCAATTCAACATAAGGGGGAAGGGTTGGTAGATTCACAATTTCAACACAAAATTAATACATACTTGCAGATTTGATAAAAATGCATTGATGCTCTAATTCGAATGTAAATCCACCTATCACAGATCATCAAAAATTACATACACTGTCCAGAAACTCTTGTGAACTCATAATTAAACCATTAAGTGAGGATTAACATGATTTCATCACGTCATCTAATCGTACCCACTAAAAGCATTTGTGAGAGCATTCAGAAACAACACCTAAAATCATTAACCACGAATTCAAGTCTGTTTCAATGCAAGAACGAAAACCCAAACATTAAGCTGCCTAAAATTTGTATCTAATAACAAACCACCGATTAGAATGATGAAGAGCAACATAAACAGCGAAAGATATGCAAAAAATCTCAAGATTTCATCACATTCTCATCAAAGAATCAATACTCCAAATTAGTTCTCCCTAGAACTTGAGTTACTGAACAAACCAGAATCAAAAGACAACATAAACAAGGAAAAATTGAGTTGCAATGTAAATTATCAAACCAAAATGTAAAACCCTAACATGGGTGGCTGCCATCAACGGTTCTTCCAAGCTCTCCCAAAAACGCAAAAAGGAGATGAAAAACGAAAAATGAGTGTGTCGCTTACAAAACCCTAAACCCCTCACATGGTCACATCACCACAGATGCACAAATTTACAAAAATGTCATTCTAGTCAGTAGAATTACCAAAATGCCACTATGGGCTGAAAATGTTGGCCCAATGACGTGGACAAGCTCATTGACATGGCACAAAAGTGACAATGATGTGGAAATCATGTGGCAACTCTCTCTTGACCTTATGATTAGCATCAAATGTTAAAAACAGATCTGTCTAATAGCTCAACCCAGAAAAGAATCTGAATTGATTAATGAGTCTTTCACTTGGTTAAGTTGAATCTTGAAAGAATCTTTAAGTCTTATAACCCAATTAATCAATTTGCGCAGTTCTGTGTTAATGGACTGTTTAAGACAATTAAGAAAGATTGTAAGAGAAGAGAAAAACCAAGACACAACAGTTTATACTAGTTCGATTCAAGATGAATCTACGTCTAGTCTTCTCCTAATAAACCCACTTAGGAGGATTCCAATAACTCAATTAGGATCCAAGAATTACAAGAACATCTATATAATTCTAGAACCTAAAACTAAGGAACTTGATCTACCAATCAAGAACTCCCCCTAGGAGCAATGCATCCATGCAATTGCACCTAGGCCTTCACTTCACACAATGAAACAACTGTAATCAGAAATACAACAAAAAAGAATCAAGAAACGAATACACCTATTGTTGTGCAGATTTGTCAATTTGCTCCCAGATTCAAGCTAGACCCATCAAGGTTGAATCAACCATCAATCTCCTTGAATCCTCACTTGAATGACCTTCAAGAATGCTTAAGAACTCTGTGAATCTCAGAGGGCAGTTTCTCATAATGTTTCTCAGTGATTTTTGTAATTTTTCCACCCTTGAAACTAATTTCAGAAAACTGGTTTTATACAAAGTTCACTGTAGTCATTAATGGATTAGGAATTTACCTAATGGATTATCGCGAGTGTGTTTTAACTACCTTAGTGCAATACCCTCAGCTAATCCGTTAGTTAAATAGCTAATTAATTTATGAATGCACATGCAAGGGTTTGATGGTTAATACAACTCAATACAAGCTTTTTTTACATATAATATTTTGGTGCACATGCAAGGGTTTGATGCACATGCAAGGGTTTGATGGTTAATACAACACCCTAATGCACAATCTAACAAAACAAGACTAATTCCAAACTAGTAATTCACATGATGTGTGGACTTGGACATCATCAAAATCATCTACATATGAGTTGAAGTAGCTCCCCCTTTCAACATCAAAGCTCCAAAATTTTCTTCACAAAGTACCTAAAATTAATTAGAGACAAAATTTACACCAATTAATGTCAAATTACTCAAAATTCAAAATAATTGCCCAATGAAGCCCAATTGAGGAAAATGCTCTAACAAAAGATAATTAAGCGGTAAACAAGCATCAAGATGGGCACAAAAAGGCAATGGAATAAGGGAAAATAATGACTCATCATTCCCTAAGGAGGAAGACTCTCACAATGATTGATACACATAAGTGTTTAATTTCTCCTAAATGTTCAATCCTTTACAAGTGTTAGAGGACCCTTATGTAGAAGTGCTTAGGGGTCTCTAAGCAAAAGCACAAAGTGCTAAAAAGGATTACAATGCAAATAACAAAACCTAGAGTCTAGACATTAGGTCAACAAAGGAGCACATGGACACATTCTAGAAGCCTTCTTAGCCAAGGCAAGGTGGATGCTCCTTCTATATGTTTCTAGCCTTCTTGGTGGCCAAGACATGTGGTAATCCTTTCTAGAGGCTTCTAGAAAGCCTTGCCATCTCTCTCTCCGCCACATGGGCTTCTCTTCATGCACCACTTGTCTACTTTGTGCGCCACCTCCTTGATTATCGTACAAGACAAATAAAGTTAGTTTAGCATGTTGGCTTTAGGTTAAGCTAATCTTTTGAGTCAACAAGTCAACCCAAAGTCAAGGTCAACAAGTCAATTTAAAAATAGTCAACCAAGCCAACTTAATGAAATTCAAACTAAATAAAATAAAAGCAAAGGAAGGGATCAATGAACTCCCTTTTTTGTAAGCATGTGCCATGGACCATCATCCTTGGTAAGGATCAAGCCTTCATCATAGTGCCATCGACGATGGCCATTTCCCTCATAAGTTCACTTATAGTCATGTTTCTAGCCAACACGTTGATGATGTTGTCATTGAAGTCTCTATTGGTGACGACCATGTTCACATCGCTAGCTGGGGACCGCCATGTTGTTGTTACCTCGTCATCAAGTGTAGCTTACGTTTCCATTTCAGAAAGAGGGAAAAAGGAGTTTCTTTGCTTGCGTTGTTGTGTTATTGTGTTTCACTTAAACTGAATTGCTCACTCTAAGCCCCAGACCCCACCCCACTCTAAGCCTGTGTGGGTTGCGGGTTGTAGGTTATGTAGGTCCGGCTTTAGCAGGCTGGGCTTTAGCAGACCAACTGTAACATCCCGGTAGAATATTACTTAAGATAAATAAATAAACAAGACAACAAATAAATACCTCATTTATTATTAAACCATTTCCCTAAAACGTGGGAAATTTCAAAACCTTTCAATTTAATATCCAACATGAATATCAAAATACTCATCGTCCTTCTATTACAAAATTGAAGTCCAAAACCATAATTAAATTACATGAAAATTTATTTAAAGTATTCATAAAATCCCCTGTACTCTGCTCTCTCTCTCTCTCTCTCTCTCTCCGCCACTGAGTATCTCCTGGCTCACCTGAAACATCATCTGCTCCCGGATAATAAAATTACTCGATCATTGCCACACACAAACAGATAGGGTGAGCTATGCACATAGATACAAATAAATATGAAAACATCCCACGTGGCAAAATTATAATTATTTATCATTCCACAAAATTACCCATTTTCCTATACTCATAATCATTATGAGTTCATGCATGTACTCTAAATCTTGGGACTTCCTGTGCTTCCACGACCCTCCTCGCTCGTGGTCCAACCTACAAGCCTATCCCGCTTGTAGTCCTGATTCACGAACTCCCTTGTCCATCATCCGAACTCCTCGCTCGGACCCGAACACGCATACCCTCCTTTCCTACTATGAACTCCCTCGCTCATAGCATGAGATGAACTCCCTCGCTCACTCATCCTAACGAGAGTACCTCCGATGAACTAAACTGTTCACGTTCCACATGCGGTCCATACATCACAAACTACTCGCTCGCGACTTCAGCCAAGCACATCCCAAATCCAAAGGACTTAGTCCTTCAAGTCCAAACACCACAAACACATGTATATAATTTCCTTAGCTTAGGAAACACCAAGCAACCATCTCAAACAGTGCACACAAGCATGAATTCTCGCCATTCTCGTTTAAGCCATGGGTCTTCGCCCATGCTAGTCCAACTGTCTCGCTTAAGCTGAATCACCTCGCCTGAGCGAGCATGAACAGTGGCTTCACCACATCATCTCGCTTAGGCGAGCTCTTCTCGCCTGAGCGAGACCTTGACTCGCTCAAACACACACAACTCCTCACCTAAACGAGGATTCGTGCTCAACACGCACAGGTCTCATCGCGACCTCGCTTAGGCGATCCATTCTCGCCTGAGTGAGTGAACGTGTCGCTCAACCCCAAACTTGGTCGCCTGAGCAAAAAGCTCGAACCAAAACCCTGAACGAGCTTTTACAACTCTCGCTTAGGCGAGAGTGACTCACTTAGGCGAGAATTGCAGAGTTTTGTCTCTATTCACGCACACAATTCACCAAAGTCATGCCAAAATACAATTTAATCATTCCCATTCAATCTATTTCAACAATCAAACAATTTGATCATGCTTTATATCCATTTAAACTACCAAAAGTCAAGGTTTAATAAAAAAAAACCCTCCAATACCCTAAACCCTCATCCCCAAAATCATACAAGGCAGAAAAGGGTTTTGCAACCCACATCAAACCACCAATTCTTACTCTCATCACACATACACGAAATTTCCAACAAATAGGAATCAATTGAGAAGAGTAAGATGCAAAATTCATATCATATACTTTATACACATGAGAGAACAACTTCCCCTACCCTGGAATTCTTGATTAAAATTGGAAAAGATGAAGGTTCCTTGGTTCACCAATGCTTTGCTTCAGCCTTTCTCCCAATTCAATCCTTACATAAGGATTTTCAGCCGGCTACCCCTTCTGCTAGGGTTTTCTTTGCTCCTTCACATTCAAGCCAAAACTGGTTCTACCTAAATCAATTAAGATTTAATTCATGTCTATCAAGGTTTGATCCCATGACCACTCACTCACATTTCAAGTTTACCACCAACTCAACCAATCATGTTTCGTGATAACCATCAAAATCCTAGGATTATACCATCACTTAGCAAAAATCAATATATATTATCAAAATATTAATAATTTAAATAACAAATAATTGGCATACATAGGACTCGAACCCAAGTACTCTCAACCATTTGAGCTAGTACTTTTCCACGTCACACCATGTACATTTAATGACATCAAAGTTCCCACCACCCACATTTATTAATTAATTATTTATTTGATTAATTAATTTCACGGGTCTTACACCAACGAGATCAAAAAGTTAGCTTGCATCACGCTATTACTTTGCATCTACTTTTTCAGTTCTTCCATTTGCTATGAAATGAGTTTATTTTGTGCTAGAATTGGCATCTTGTGTTCCAAGCTCCAAAATTCCTCTCTTAGCATGTTGGCTTCTGTCATATTGAACTTAATGATTACTAGCAGCTAATGACTCAATAATTATAGTAGCTTCTTCAAGTTCTTTTAACATCATTTTACCTCTAGCAGAGGCATCCAATAACACTCTAGTTTGAGGTCTGAGCCCATTGTAAAACAAGTTAAGTTTTGTTATATCATCAAATCCATGATTTGAGCATTTTTTAACAATGCCTTGTATTTTTCCCAAGGTTCACAAAAAATGTTCATCAAATCCTTGAGAGAAGGTTGCAATTGTAGCCTTCACACTAATATATTTAGAGGGAGAGAAAAATATTACCAAAAACTTTTTCTCTAAATCTTCTGAATTAGTAAAGCTTTGACTTGGATGAGATTGCAACCATATTTTAGCCTTACCAGTGAGTGAGAAAGGGAATAATTTGAGATAAATAGTATCCTCGTCATTGGAATTAGTTCCAAGAGTTGCACAACCCTCATAGAACGTGACATGATGGTTAAAGGGGCCTTCTTGGTGCAAACAAAAAAATTGATTTGTTATGATCAATGACAATCGTGCCGATTATAAATAATGAAAGAAGTAATTAGCCAAGAAATAGGATTGATTTGGCCTTTTCAAAAACTTTAGTTCCTTTTAAACTTGTAAAAACACTTTTAATTGAATCACAATGACCAAGAAGTCAGTGTGAAATTAAAATTAGAAAATGCATTTTCAACAAATTGAAAACAAAGTTAACAGGTTGATTTCATTAAACAAAGAGCTAACCAGACAGATTAATATTTTTCAACAGATTAAAACACAGAAACAATCGATTGAAATAGTGAGAAATTTTGCAAAAAAATGAAATTGATGATAAACTTAGGAACAATTTTAGAAACTCATCAAAGATTGATTCCAACTTGCAGATATGGAAACCTACCAAGCACACCTAGAAACTTGAGAAAGACCAAACCTGGATTATGACTCTCCCTAGCCTACGGAACCTCTTTCTCCAAGTCTCTACACCAAGCAAAAATGCACTAAGAAATCATAGATTACAACACGAACAACTACAAACCTGTATAGTCCAAAGAGAGGGAATTTTCCAAAAGTTCACACTAAAAAATGACAACTGTTACAATTCTCCCAGAAAAACCAAACTTTATAGTCTATATATTAGCATATTTAGCAGGTTGATTTATTTGTTCAATTTGTTGATTTCACTTGACTTAAGTGAAATCAGCTGATAGAAAGTTAATTCAGTTGACTGAATATGTTAAAAACAAAACTATAATAGCTAGCCAATTAATCTGCTAAAAACTCATTTAATTATCTTCAAGATAAGCTCCAATCTTCAACCTTCAAGATCTTCATGTGAAAACCAGATTAAGCACACATCAAGCTTGATCAACACACTATATCTTCAAGTCTTCATCAAATTATCAAGACTTCATATCTTCATGAAGTTTGCTTATGCAATATTTTCATCAAATCTTCAAGCATCAAAGTCATTTGTGCTAACATGGATTTCATTTCCACACCTTTAATAGGTTTGAAAATGCTTGAAAAATGATGTGGTCTCTACTGTTGAGTGTAATCACCTAATAATCTCCTCTGGTTGTTTTTTTGCAACCATCTGGTCTGATATATGAGAATCCTATTAGAGTTTGAATCAACTACTTTTGTTTGTTGTTGTATCTTCACGATTTGTTTGTGCCTTCTATTCTCTCTATTACTTCTCCTAGTAGTCCTCTCAATTTCAGGATTAAACAACAAAACCTATTATTGACTCCGTCTTTGCATACAAAAAAACTTCAAGTTGTGGTGAGTAGCAAAATTTATGCAGTACATAATGTATCAAACAAAAGAAAAAATTATATAGTTTATACAATAATCAAACTAGCTTAAAATAGTGTTTTTCTTAACAAAAAACCACAACAATGATGCCAAAAACTTGTCAATGCTCCAATGAAATCAATTTTTCTAGCAAGTATATTAGGTAGTTTATAGTACAACAAGTGTAATATCCATAAGAATTTGATAGAAAGCACAAGGTATAAACTAGTTTGATTTAATTGAAATAGTATTTGACTTGCATAGAAAGTATGAGAACATATTTGTTCTGAAAAATAACGTTGATCTAAAGCAATAAAATTGGATTCAAAATAGATTTGAATGAATGTTGACTGCAAAGTTAAAAAATACGTGTTAATGCTAGATTTCACCACTTTGTCCCTCTCTTGTATTGATTCAATCATCATTCACAAAGATATAATCATTCATGTCTTGGGAGTATGAGACTTTAGTATGATTCCTCTAGGTCCATTCCTAACACCTATAGCCTAGGATTATCAAACTTTAGTATGATTCCTCAATGACTGTTTGAATGAATCACCTTTATTAAGATTAAGATTTTATAACCAGCTAAAGCTTTAGATCTATTCCTAGCATCTAAAAGGAGGTGGAAAATTAATTGGACCATAACTTGGAACCATTTTGCACTCAATTCCAAGCTAGCGATATAAGATGAGTGATTAGTTCATTCAACAACAAGCATAAACTAATTCAAAAACATGGACTGAAAGCAAACTTTAATAAATGTAACAATGCTAACACAAGAGAGTTTAAAGGGTTACATTTTTGATTCAACACTTGAAGAAGAGATTTAGCTCCTCAAATAGATGGAAACAATACAATATGTTGGCAAAAAGAAGGAAGTCAAGTGATTTTGAATGATGATCAAGCACTAATGAAGACAAAGTGTTCAATTATGCAAATGTTATCTTGTAAAATAAAATAAGTGTATTGTAGAATAGTTTAATTA
>Ga0209389_1001303_pt1 | contig 17398 bp, 11 predicted proteins | sample CowpearedBW_FD_187526 | JGI IMG/M metagenome (GOLD analysis project Ga0209389, IMG submission 187526) | Root nodule microbial communities of legume samples collected from California, USA - Cow pea red BW (SPAdes) (version 2) | ecosystem: Host-associated > Plants > Roots > Nodule | place: USA...
ACCTACAATGCAAATAAACATAGATTAGCATGTTGACTTAAGTCAAGTCAACTATAGTCAACAAGTCAACTAAATTTGATTCAACTAAGTCAACTTTTGGGAATCAAAAATAATAAATAAAAATGAAAGGGATGAAGGATTAGTGAACTTCCTTTCTAAACATGCTTAGTCTTCTTAAGCATGTGCCTCCATCCTTGGTTGGGGTCAATCCTTCATCACCTCCAGTACAATTATGTAGAGTTACCTTTCATTACATTTGCATCCAAGTATAACACCAGCTCATCATGATCATACATCAATCAACTATCACATGATTATCTACATTATGATCAATAATCACAAAAGCACATCAAGGCCTCATGATCACATGTATCACATTACATTGGCATCATACAATCATCATCATTACATTAACCATACATAACTAATAATGTCCAAACATCCAGTATATTGCAAACAAGGACCTATTACTATTTATCCCAACAAGAGTATCAATATAATACAACCAAAAAAACAACAATCATGTGTGACATATATCTCTAACTACAGACCTCTAAACGAAGATCACACCATTCAAATTGAAGAATTAATGAACTGATAACTCCATTTTACAAAAACTACACAGACTAGGAAAACATCAGTGGCGCCCAGCGCCCAACAACTCGAGACTCACTGCCTAGCTGTAGTGAGTCAGTGCCCAACGCCCCATTTTTTCACAAAGTACAAAAAATATTGCATTTTTCATGAACAAGGCACATGTTTCTCATATTCCAATAACCAAAACATGCACAAAGTTTACTAAACATCTAATATCAATTTTACTTAACTCAAGGAATCAAAATACCCCATCACTAAGCTTATTTTACCAATTTTTTCATTTTCTAACATACATATTCTACACTTGCCACTTTGGCACATACAACCACAACTTTTCACCTTTAACTTCATGTTCATAGCTTACACTTTTAGTTAAAAATATCAATGCATCTACAACCTCCACAGACCAAAAATAATGCCATAACCCTCCTTTCACATGAACATGGATCATAATTAACTAATTTACCTCTTCACAAGCAAGACATGCACATTCAATTGATCAAAAATTAAATCCATCATGTCAACCCTAAATGCAATTACACTATGAACTTTCCATGTTCTCCAGAACAGAAAAAAACCCAATAAGACCATATCACCAAAACATTCAAAGTTCTCGAGAATTCCCACACATCAAAGGTTTAGAAAAAATATTGTTCCATACAATTGCAATTCACAACATTGAAAAAAAAAATTAACTCCATCAACTTACCTCTATTTTCTGCACTTCTAAACCTTTCCATAGATGCATCCAAGAACATGTTATTAAATCATACTCTTCTTCAACAATCATTAACATTTCAAAAACCATAAACATTCAATTGCTCTAACCACAAAGCACATGGTAACAAGATGAAGATCAATTATCACCCATTCCACCACGTATTCATCCATTCAAATAGTTTAACATCACTCGCCCTCAAACAACAAATTTTTCCATCCATAAGAAAAATATAACTATTTCTTCCATTAAAATTCCATGTTGCAAAAGCACACAATTACTCATGCATGAACACAAAAATAAGGAAGAAAGATTAGTTTCCCTTACTTTAAGAATCCCAAAATGTACTTCACAATACCACCACATATTCATCTACTAAAATTTAAATTCTCCAATAAAACCACATTTTAGCATTTTATAATCAACTTCAACATGTATCCATGCATAATCCCATAATAATAACAAGATTAAATCCCCTTACACGAAAACTTAAACCAACAAAATTGTATTTCACCATACCACCAAAGATTCATCTACTAAAAATACAATTCTTCCATAGAACCACATCTTAGAATTTCAAAATCCAAACTTTAAACATTTATCCAAACGCAATCACATAATAAGCAAATGATAGCTCCCCTTACTATTCCATATTTCAACTACACATATTTCATGACACATAACCACAAAAACATTGAGAACTTGGCACCCCTTACCTTGAAATTCCTACAACAAGACCGCCTTGCCTTTGCTCTTCACGTCCTAACCAAAACTTCTTCCATAGAACCACATCTTAGAATTTCATAATCCAAACTTTAAACATTTATCCACACACAATCACATAATAAGCAAATGATATTTTCCCTTACAATTCCATATTTCAACTGCACATATTTCTTGACACGTAACTACAAAAATATTGAGAACATGGCTTAGCACCCCTTACCTGGAAATTCCTACATCAAGACCACCTTGCCTTTGCTCTTCACGTCCTAACCAAAACTTCTATTGTCTTACTCCCTCACTAAATTTAAGTCATGTGCCTACGACTAGATATAATGAATCTGCCTTCAACTTTTCATCTTCCAAAGAAGACCACAAAAGTAACAAAAGAAAAAACGATATTTATACATTTTGCTCTAGCCAAGGTTTGAACTCACACCCTAATTTCCAAACATATCAACTATCCCATTTTCCTTGGCAACAACATGCACAACAACACTACAATTGTGTTTCACATAACAAAACATGCCAAAATAAATTATAAATAATTAGCGTAAACACAAGCTTTATCACGTTTGTAAGTACACATTTTTTTAAATATGCATGATATATTAGTAGATGGATCATATTGTAATGTTATTTAGTTAATATACAAAATAAATTTATATTTATTAAAAATAAAGTGAAATGAATAGATAAAAGATGAGAAAATAACCTTTGATGAATAGGAAAAAAAGAAGAAGGAGAAAAGATAGAAAATTTATAGAAAACATGTAAAAATAACTATTAATTTTACAAATTTAACAAATAATTATATTGTAAAGGGTAAAGTTGGAACCATGAAATGTTGACACAAAAGAAGCAATCATCTTTATATATAGTTATAGATAAATTAATAAACATGAGTCACACCAAAGACATACATAATCACCTCCAAATTAATTATAAAAAAGCAATATTTAAATATAAACACTCCAAATGCACACATTAGGAATCAAACCCTTGACCACCAACCCATGACAAAACTCTTACCAATTATGCTACATTTCACCTTTTTGGCATCATTTATTTATGTACCATAATGGCCATATTGACTGTTATGTACTCCTAGTGGCCAGACTGGCTGCTATGAACCCTTAGTGGCCATATTAGCCACTAGGTACCTCTAGTGGCCAAGATAATTGCTATGTACTCCCAATGGCTGAATTGGCTGTTATAAACTGCTAATGGTCAGATTGGTTGTTATGTATCACAATAGCTGAAGTTCATTGATGAATCATAATACTCGAATTATCTGCCATTTTAGGAAAGATTGCTAACTCGAATAGTTGTTAGGCTTAAAGAAATATTGCACAAACCACAGCTAAAAATATAACAGTGAAACAACAAACATCTACATGACGGCCACATTCATTAATTACACGACCTTCTCGTAACCAGCAACGCCGCCTACTCTAACTTAGAGTAAATCAATTAAAACCACTGTGGGAAAGGTGTTGAACCCAAAACCTGGGCCCAACCAGGCCCACACAAGCCCAATAAACGATTGGGTCACTATAGAAGTAATCGAGGCTCAAACCATGGTCTAAACAAAGGAAAAGGAGATTATACTTCTTTAAATAAGAGTGGACCCCAACAACTAAAGGTACACATTTTCATTAGTGCATAATCTGAGATTTCACTTTTAAGAGCTTTTGTTGACTAGATCGTCGGAGCCCTTTCTGCAGGTAACCCTCCATGTTCTATAAAATACATGGCGTTCAAGACATGACGAATAACATCTAGCAGTGCCCATCCGAGAAGCTTGAAGATTGTGGTAAGATAAAGTTTAGGTCCCATAATAATCTAACATTGTCTCTACAGGAAAAAAATTTAAAATTTAAGTAATACTACTCACACCCAATAACCACACTTGAAATATAATTATTTATTCCTGGGTCTTACAATGACAGCAAGAAGAACAAGGTCAGTATGGGAGTTGTGTGGAAGGAATCAATCAAATACAAAATGGTGGCATTGAAATAGTAGAGGATTACACATATACAACATGTGATAATATATGTGATTCAAACAGGAAAACTGCTCATGTTGTTATAATTGATGGGTATGAAGATGTCCGAAGCAATGATGAGAAATCCTTGATGAAGGCTAGATCAGGGTGTTGCAGTAGTTGGATATGAAACAAAAAAAATGGTTCTGAAAGGTTTGGTTGTGAATTGAAATTCTCAATTTGGTAGCTAGACACCTAGGTATATGAGTAGAACCTAGGGGAAGTTGATTGGTACAAGATCCTTGGTGTGAGATGCTTGGCTAATGAAGAAAATAATTTGAAGATGATGTTGAAAATAAGCTTTTAATCTGCACCTTGATAAAAATAAATTGATAGGTGCAGATGGGGCATTTAACCTTATCTCAATGGCTTTATTATCATAATGTTTATATTAACTCTGATTTTGTATGTACATGCTTTCATAAGCCATTTGTGGCTTCTAAGACATCACCTCCACCAACATCAGCTTTTAGTGCTATAAAACTTTTGGTGCTTTTTTATGATGTCTTTTCAATATTTGAATAAAAGGCAAGAAGATTCAACTGTGTCTTTGGAGATGCCCATATTAGGAAAATTCATGTTGTTGAGAGAGGTGATCACAAAGGTTGCGCATCATGAACCTACCCTTGTTTGATAACATTGTTGCAATAACATTCTCCACAAACGTTCCATCGAGCGTCACTCCTAGTCTAGTTTCGGTGACACTATCCACTACATTAGCAAATGCCATATGAAGAGATCATCCTTAAATGCCCTAAGCCTCTTGGCTCCAAAATAGAGGAGTAAAACACTACTAGAGATAATGCATATTCACGAAGAGGGTGAGCATCTCTGGCTTCCTCGCATGGTGGTGGACTAGATTCACGATTATTTCTTCTGCAGGAGTCATGATGTTCATAACTATTCATTGTTCGATCTCTTGTTCGGTTGACTTATGTCTGACATTGGGTTGAATGTTGCCTTTCAAACTCTTGATATTGGCATTATCATGTTTTTATTTTATTTATTTTTATATCTTATTGTTATTTTATTTTTGGGTTTTATTTGATATTTTAGGGTTTCAATAAAAGTGGAAAAGATAAATGTGTGGATTATATTTTGCAAATAAGTGGAAATATCAAAGATTTAGGAAGATTATGAACAAAATGAGTGGAAAATTGAATAGTCAAAGATTATCAACAATATCAAATATCACAAAGTTGGTTACTCAAATTACAAGTCAGAATAGTTAAAGAATAATTCAAAGATATGGAATCTCCAAAGAATAAAAGATATATATCAAGGATTATCTCTTACAATTTATCCAAGTACCAAATCAAATCTAAATTTTAGACCTAGTCCAATTATGAAAGTCTATAAATTGAGGGTCTGGCATAGGCCAAACACACACTTGAAGAGAAAGAAACTTGATATCTCTACATTTGAAGGTAGAAGGGCATTCTGAAGGATGGAGGCATTTAATTTCAACATCAGTCTAGTATTCAGTATGCCTAGGAGTAGCTAACTCCCTAATTCATGGGGTTGGGTGTAATGTATTCTTAATTATCTGTGAATTCTCTATTCAATATAATTATTTTCCATGCTCTTATATTCTATTCTCGATCTTAATTGCATGATAATTATTGATTGCATATTTAGGGGTACCTAATCACTGGACACGATATTAGAACCTAGACTAGAATAGACAACTAATTGATTGTGCATCTAGACATAGAGCACATCATTGGTCATTCTTAACATCTAAACTTAAGGCTTAATTCAAACTTTTAATAAGGAAAGGCATAAGACATTAGGGTTCTTATTAAAGTTTAGACTTGTCACTAAGACATTAGGGCTTGTTACATAGTGGTGTGAATGTGAGAGACATAAATAGAATTATATTGTATGTTGTTTTTACTTTGAATGGAATCACGAAACCTAATCCCGGTGAATTTTTTATCTTATATTTTTCTTAATCAAGTTATTTGTTTCCATTGTGCCAAATTTTGTTCATGCTTTATAATAAAATCTAAACTTTCTATCTCTTTAAACCACAAATGTTTTGTTATGCTCAACCTTTAATAGTAACTAACCAATTAATTTAGACCACATTAGTCCCTATGGGATACGATATCTGCACTTGTCCACTTTATTACTTGTATGATTTAGTACACTTGCCAACATATAACAACTCTCTTTCCTACTTTTCGGGCAAATGTCATGGCGAGGGACATTTTTGCTTGGTAGTTTCCAATCTTTCCTTCCGTTTTCGGAGAAAAATCTAAATATTGTGATGCGACGGCTCCCTTTTCTTGGTGTGAGATGTCTTAGTGTCAACTATTTGTACGAAAGGAGTCAGGACACTAGTTTATGAATGTGCAACAAAACGTTCCTTATCCAGATTATCCAATTTTTTAATCAAAGCCTAGAATTGCCACTAGTGTTGGTGTAGTTCTTGTTGATGTTGAGTACATAGTTGCTCTAGACGAGCGTCCAGATCTTTGTCAAATTATCGCTTCATGTCTTGAATTCATGCCTGGAGATTCTCCTTGTTTTTGCTGAAGAGCTTCTCCAAGTAGGTTTTCATCATGTTGATAGCTTGAGGATCCATGCTAGTTATTGAAGAGCTTGATGCTTGGGTCTAATTATGTGTTAACACCATGCAATATGTGGTTGTGGGGAAACATTTCTACTCTACTCCATGGTGGGCATCATGTTCTTACCGAATTTGATCTAGCAATTTCCTAGGCGGGCTAACCATATTGATGATGAGTGTATGTGTTGCAAATCACCACAAGGGTGCAATCCACCTATAATGACTCTAACGTTAAAGTCAATAGGAGAATTTTGAATGAATATATTAATAACAAATGATTATAAGATTTTCACACTCCTTGTGATAACATGTATTTATAGGTCTTTTAGGTTTGTAAATATATATAGTATAATAACATACACATGATAAATGAATGAGTTTTGTTTATACCACATAAACATTATCATATATCTCATAGAACATTATAATTATTATTATAAATATTATTCGTAATGACAGTAGTAAAATTATAACAAATATTAGTATTATTATAAAATAATCTACAACAATATATAGAGATGATACACTTTTTTGTATCCACATTTCGTTATTCCAGTTTTACCCTTAATTATTTTAAAAACTAATTGTTTTGTAAATAATTTATCTTTAACCGTTATTTTGAAAACCTCTTTTATCTTAAACTGTTATTTTAAAAACTTTTTTTGTGTACATATTTTATTATCTTTTATAAAAATTAAAAAATGTGAATACATAAACACGAAGATGCCTTTGTTTTCGCTAATAATAATAATAATAATAATTATTATTATTATTATTATATATTTCTACTATATATTATTACTATTAATATTACTAACCTTATTAGTAATAAAGTTATTATTGTTATTTGTAATATTAATATGTAATATATTAATTTTATTATTATATATTATTGATACAAGAAAGAAATATTAAAAAAATTATTATTATAATTATTATTATTATTATGATTATTATTTATAAGAATTATAATTAACAACTATAATTACTACATTATTATTATAATTTCTATCATATTTAATTTAAAAAATTGACATTTCAAAAATATTATATTATTAACCATCGTAACAATTATTATTTTTATTATCTATAATTGTTATTATTATTATCATTACTATTATATACTATAATTATTTTATTTTTCTATTATTATTATCAACTTTAACTATAATGTTTTTATTAACTATAATTAGTATTATCGTTACTATTATCAACTATAATTAATGATTATTATTATCAATTATAAATATTATTATCATTGATTATAATTATTTTTATTATTATATTATGATTATTATTATTATTATTATATTATTATTATTATTATTATTATTATTAATAAGAACTATAATTATTATAATAGTTATTATTATTATTGTTTTTATTATTCTGGTTAGATACACATTTTGCTTTTAGTTATTATGTAGGAATTATGTTTTAATTATTTGTCCTTTTTATTTGTTTTCTTGTTCATTTATTTAATAAAATAATAAAACTGAAAAATAATTTTTTATTATAAATAATTATTTAAATTTAAAATATAATAAATAAGAGGATAAAACTGAGAAAACAAAAAAGGACACAAAGATGTTTATTTCTTTATATATGTAGTTATATTATTATTATTATATTTTATCACTACGCGAAATTAATATAGTGGTATTATTATTATTATTATTATTGTTATTATTATTATTATTATTATTATTATAATTAGACACACATTTTACTTTTATTTACTACGGGATCATATCTCAATTACTTGCACTCTTTACTATTTTTGTTGTTCATTTTATTTCTATATATGTGTAATTATTTGAATTAAAAAAATAATTACTAAAATTAGTAAAATGATAAAATTGACAAATATTTTTTTATTGTGATAATTATTTAAATTTAACAAATAACAATTAAGAGGATAAAATTATAATAACAAAAGAGGACACATAAAATGTATTTGTAGATGTAGTTGTTGTACTATTATTATTATTTATGTTATTGCTTATGTATGTCTTTATATATAACTATAGATTATTATTCTTAACATTAACCTTAATATTAGTATTAACATTAATACTAATACCATAAACATTATTATTATTATCATCATCATTAGTTTGTTATTATTAGTATCATTATTATTTTTATTATTATTAGTACTATTCATAATGGTGTTATTGTTATAAGTATTTTTTTTAATTATAAAAAACGTTATTATACTAAATACTTTTGCTAAATAGATTTTTAATCTTTTAAAAATTTTACAATTTATAATTTATACTAATATTATTATTATTAGTATTTTTAATGATTAAATAAATATAATAACAATTATATTATTATTCTAAAAATATTTGAAATAAAAAAAAACGTGCATATATAAGAATAGATGAACCTCAAGTTCCTCCTAGGTTTGGATTCATAGTTCGCCCTTTACAATCCCCAGGTATGAGTCATAGTTTTAGCTCTAACCCAACCATAGAAATCACAAAACAAATTAAAAAACTTAAAAGAAAACTAGCAAAACATGTATCTCAGAAAGATAATTTGTTATTACAAGACCCCATAACATATGCTAGGAACATAGTATGGTATAAAAGTAACAAAAAACATTTGGAACAAAAGTTGAAAGAGTTGAGTCATTTTGTTGCTTAATGTAACTACTAAAAGTTTACTTTGAATCTTAATCTAGAGTTATTTATGGTTATGAGGTCTTTGGATTTCTTTACTCTTTCAAAAGTCTCTATGTAGCATCGAGAGGTGTTCATACGTTGGTCAACCCTTAGATCTAATGGACCTGGTAGTAAAGCCGGAGTGAGATAGTAGTAAGAACTAGTTAAAATGAAGCTTTTTCTTCTTCAAAAAATAATAAAGATAAAGAATTACAAATTGCAGAAATAGAAAACTCTTTACATAACTGGTCAATTTCAATAATAAAAAATGTGAAGTATATAAACAACATAAATTTTGGTCAACAAATCAAGATGAAATTCATATTGTAGAGTATAGTTATCCAGGAACTAAGAATAACAAAAGTATTAACATTTTAGAACAATCACTTTTAGATCAACATATTGAAGATGGATATATTTTTATTCACTTAGGATTAATTCAAGTACCTACAAAGTCAAACTATAGACTTGAAATAAATAGTACAATACTTATGATATTAAGAGATATTAAGAGACATAAGACTTAAAAAATTTAATGATCCAATAATTGCAATATTAGAAAGTAATTTACATGATGGTCCTACTTTCTTTAAATGTTATCCAAATTTTTGTATGAATATTAGAAATGATAAAAATAAAATTATATTTACAAATTCCAGATGAAATTGTAATGAATTATTAGGCCTAATACAAATAATTTATAGAATTTATTATAAAGTTACAAAGATATATTATAATTATAAAGCTTTAAGGTCTTCACCAAAAGATGAGATAATACTTGTAAAAGCTAATCTTAAGAAATCATCTGTACAAATTCCAAAAAGATTAAGTCATGAGGAGGTAGTAAGTAAAATCCTTAAAGAATGGATATTAGAAAACATAATTGAAGAGCCAAAAATTTATCATACTCAAATAAGAGAAATAGTGCAAGAAGGTACAAATATTAGACTAAGAATGAATAGGTCATCATCTGTAAAAATAAGAAATCCCCAAATGATCTACAAAGGACAACCTTCTAAGCATTCAGTAGATGAATCTGCAATAAATTTAGACTTAAGAGGATTGAATAACATCACACCAATTGTAACAAAACCCGTATATGAAGAATCTAAAATATCGGAATCCCCTCATTATTCTCCAATAGCATCTCAAATATTAAATACTTTAAGTAGATAAAGATTGGATAACAAAAGATTTTGAAGTCGATTATAATAAAGAAAGAAGAAAGTGGTATTTTAAAAATTCACAAAACAACAAACTGAACATTTTAGAGAAGAATTCTATAATTATATAAATCAACATGAAATAAATTTATATTTCTTTGATTGGTTTTCGATTTACAGTAAAGATAATAATTTAGAATATCCTTTTAAATGTAATAAATCTATATGTCCATTAGACAAGATAATTAATAGTTGGAAAACTGTAAATAATGAAATAATAGAATCAGAATATCCTCCACAACAAGGAATTGTAATACAACCCACAAAAGATATAGAAATTGAAGCTAGTCCTTATATAGATGTAAAAAATGAAGACAAGCTTGTAGAAATAAAAGATATTACAAAATTACATTCCCAACTTAATTATTCAAATACAGTACTAGATATTATGTCAAAACAATTAACTAGGATAGAAAATAACATACAAAAGGAATTTCCTAGCAGTTTAAAAGAACATGTAAAATCAATTATTTAATGTACCACAAAAGGAATTAGATTCAATAAGATTAAAAAGTGATACAAATTTAAAAATAGAAGAATTAAAAAAGAAATTGGATCAATTAAACAAAACATCAATAAATACATTATAAATCAATAAGCTAAGAACATATCCAAAACTTAGAAATTATTATCCTCGACCTATAGTTGTGGATGTGCAATTTGAAGAAAGACGAGAAATGGTACAAAATGCTTTTCTAGGAAATGAGATATCTGAATGGAATCTAGATGAAATGAGTGAACAAGCCATTCTAGATCTAACTTGGCAAATAACCATGTCAATTACTACCCATAAAACAAAAGATTGTAGTGACAAATATGTTGTTATAACCTTTGTGCAAGGATTTACCGGCCAACTAAAAGGTTGGTGGGATAACCTCTACACAAAACAAGATAAATTAACAATTCTCAATCATGTAAAAACTAAAATGAATCCAGAAGACACAATCTCGACATTAATTTACTCAATAATTCAAAATTTTGTAGGAGATCTAAATATCTCTAAGAGAAGATGGTTTTGCTGGCTTTTCGAAATAAAGATTCTTAGCAAGATTGTCTAAATTATTTTCACAAAAAGTAAAAATGAATTTAGAAAGATAGTATGGTAAACCAATAGCATATGATATATTAACTTATGGTCAAATACATAATATAATTGTAGAAACAGGAATACAAGTATGCACAAATTTTAAATTACAAAATAAATTGAGAAAAGAAAGTACAGTTACTAAAAGAGAGATACGTACATTTTGTCAACAATATGGCATGGAATCCATTAGAGCACCAAGTGCAAGAAAGAAAAAATTAAATAAAAAACCAAGAAAAGACATATAGAAAACCTTACAAAAAAAACATATAAAAAATTTCAAAATAAATCAAATAGTCAAAGCTCGAAAAATCAAACAAAAGCTACAAGAAAACCCAAATCTAGGAAATTAAAGAAAAAAGATAATGTATGTTGGAAATGTTGTAGACTAGGTCATTATGCTAATAGTTGCAAAGTATCACAAAAAATAAATCAAATAGAAGATGAAAAATTAAGAGAAAGTTTATTAAATATCTTGATTAATTTTGAACCAGAAGAATCTAATAGTCCAACGAAAGAAGAGGATAGTGAATTAGAATTAGAACAAATTGAACAAGAAACTTCTAGTAAAAGTATAAAAGAAGACCCTGAAGATGATTATTGTTTAGGTCCAGGTTTGTGTGACTGTACAAATTGTAAAAGTATAAATATGTTAACAACAGACCAAACTTCTACATTAATTTCAATAATAGATAAATTAGAAGACTCGCCATTAAAAAGTGAATTTTTACTATAATTAAATAATTTAATAACACGTAGTGAAGAAGTTCAACAAAATGTAAAATCAATAAGTCTAAAAGAAATTTATAATAAATTTAAGGGTCCAAGTCAACAAGCAATAAAAGATTTACAAGAAGAAATAAAAAATCTTAAACAAGAAATACAACTATTAAAAGAAAATGATATATCCTTGGAATATAGATTATTAGAATTAAAAGGAAAAGAGATCATAAGAAATCAAAATGATAAAGAAGAAAGCTCAAAAGAAATTGAAAATACAGACAATTACATTCACTTATTAAGTCTGATAACCACTCATAAATGGCATGTTAAAGTAACTTTAGAAAGAAGAAATATTTAAAACAATAGCTTTAGTTGAGCATATGTGAATTGTATTCAAGAGGGATTAATTCCAACCCAATATTACGAAAAAACATTAGAAAAAGTAACTAGTGCAAATGGATTCAAAAATGCATATACAATATAAATTATCCAGTGTAAACATAAACAAAGAGATAAAATTTAAAAGAACAGAAGAACAAATTAATAATCCAAATATTAAAAAAATTATAAAATCATATAAAGAAAAAATATGTGAAACAAATCCTACTGTATTTTGGCATAGGAAAAAATATACAATAGCATTACCATATATAGGCAATTTTAATGAAAAACAAATCCCAACAAAAGCTAGACCAATAAAGATGAATCAACAATATTTAGATTATTGCAGAAAAGAGATTCAAGAATATTTAGACAAAGGATTAATTAGACCATCTAAATCACCATGGAGTTATACATGATTTTATGTCATGAAAGCTTTTGAAATAGAGAGAAGAGCTCCAAGACTAGTAATTAATTATAAATCCTTAAATAAAGTACTAAAATGGATAAGATATCCTCTACAAAACAAGAATGATTTGATAAAAACAGTACATGATACAGTAATATTTTCTAAATTTGATATAAAATCAGGATACTACCAAATATCAGTTAAAGAAGAAGATAAGTACAAAATAACTTTCATAGCACCCTTTGGGCATTATGAATGAAATCTGATGCCACAAGGATTAAAAAATGCTCCAAGTGAGTTTCAAAACATAATGAATGGTATTTTTTATCCTTATATGAAATTTTCAATAGTATATTTAGATGATGTGCTAATCTTTTCAAAAATTATTACTAAACATATTAATCATTTAGATACATTTATTAAAATAATGAAAGAAAATGAATTAGTAGTATCAACAAGAAAAATGAAGATATTTCAAACAAAGACAAGAATGTTAGGTTATGAAATCTATCATAACATAATAACTCCAATTCAAAGATCCTTAGAATTTACATCTATATTTCCAAACGAGATAAAAGATAAACAACAATTACAAAGATTTTTAGGATGGGTAAATTATATAGTAGATTTTATTCCAAATATTAGAATAATTTATGCACCATTATTCAAGAGATTTAGAAAAAATCTACCAACATGGTCGGAAGAAATGACTCAAACAATAATAAAAGTAAAAGAATTAGTTAAAAAACTTCCTTGTTTAGGATACCAAATCCACAAGCCTTTTTAATAGTAGAAACAAATGCCTCTAAGTTAGGTTATGGAGAATTTTAAAATAGAAAGTTCAAGAGTCTTCTAAAGAACAAATCGTTAAATATCATTCAGGTATCTGACATCCCGCTCAACAAAAGTATTCCACTGTCAAAAAAGAGATTTTGCCAATAGTTTTATGTTGACAAAATTTTAGAGATGATTTATTCAATAAAAAGTTTTTGATTCGAACTAATTGCAAAGCAGCCCCAAGTGTTTTAGCAAAAGATGTCCAAAATTTGGTTTTTAAACATATTTTTGCAAGATGAAAAGCTTTATTATCCTGTTTTTATTTTGAGATAGAACATATAAAAGGAAAATAAAATTCATTACCAGATTTTTTAATAAGAGAATTTTTACAGGAAAAACAACAATGAATGGACAACCATTGATTAAACAACATTATGATCTCTGCAAGGTCCATCAAGTTTGATTTGCCATTTCTGCCCTAAAGTTAAAGGCTGTCCTCTTGTGTTTGGGCCTAGGGCTGGCCCAATTGATAAAACCCTTTCAGGTTGCCCTAACCCTCACTTGCACTCTTGCAGAAGGTTCAGCAGCCGTCACTCTCCCTTCCCCCTCACAGAACGCTCCGCTAGGGTTTGCCCTAAGGTCCACTTCGAGCTAGCTCAAACTCAGTTCCTACTCCGCGTAAGTGCCCCTTCTAGCTTGTATGATTTTTCCTTGGCATTATTCCAGTTAGGACTTCATATTAATTCCCCTTGGTTCTGTTTCTCCGCTGTTTTCCAGCTCTTTAGCCGTTCCTAGGACAGTAGTGCTAGCTATCGTGCCGCCAAGGCTTTCGTTAACCCTTCCTCCAGGTACGGGAAGTTAGGGTTTCGAGTTAATGGGTGTTCATGGTGGTGCCCCATCTGTATAGCTAGGTAAGGATTCAAGGTAAGGTTGCATCCTGACACTCTGAGGAGTCAGTTAGTCTCACCTAGAGCGGACCGACTCCTGTAGTGAGAGTAGAAGGAGGCCCGAAATTCATTAAGGGCTAACCATGTGGTGAGGGAAATTTGATTCATTGTAACACTTGTAACACATAACTCGGGGGTGAGCAGAGGTATCCACCACAAGTGCAAGCATCCGCTGAATCCGACCAGGTTATACGTATCCGGATGAGTCGAGTCGAGTCGTAGTGTATTGAATGAAGAGTCATGACATGCTTGGTTGTTGTATGGATAGGGGATGGTGAAAATATAATTGACTGTATGATGAATATGTTATTGGCTATAGCTTACCCGTTTTGTTGTATGGTTGTATTGTATGTGGCTGTTCTTTCTTGCGATGATCATCAATTTGATTGATGAGAGCAGATGGGCGAGGTTCTCGTGGCCAATAAGGGAATGGTGATTCCGCTGCTTAGCCATCTGGGCTGGAGTTATTTTCTTCATGTTTTCTTTAGGGCTATGGCCCATGTATCGCTTTATGCATTTTTACTCTACACTCTTTGTTAGACTTGTATCTGGTTTCCGTTGGCATCGTGGTGTGCCCAGGTTGTAGGGGTTGGGTTAAGGACCCCAAGACTACGCTACTGCACTATCATTTGCGTGACGTTTCCTTTAATTTCGTTTAATAATTAAATGGGACGTTACAATGTTTCATTTAAACATTGAAGCTACTATTTTTTTACTTGTGGTGGTTTTTTAACACATTGATTTAGTGCAATGTTATAAATTGGCTCTTTGGATTAATGTGTTCTAATTACAACATTATGTTTTCTTGATTATTTTGGTAGCCTTGATTATTTCTTGATTATACCTTTATGATTAGCATAGCTTCCCATTTAGCGTTTTATGTCTTTAACAATCAGAAGAAAGTGTTGATCAAATACTTTATTGCCCATTTCACTAATACATTAACCCTGCATTGCATTGAGTCATTGGCACAAGCTAGCAAGACTTGAATCTATACCATAGCATTCGAATTAAAATCCTTTTTATTTTGTATTATTAATTAGTGTTTGTATTTTTGCTCTACGGTTTTCTTGATCAGAAACAGAGACAATGTTTCCTCTTAGTAAAAGGTACCTTTTTTTTTTTCGAGAGCTCTGTTTGATTATGGTTGTAATTTTTATTATTTATTTTTGTTCATATGTGTGTGAATTTACATTCGTGTAGAGCTTTGTGGATTCTAGTTCTACATTTTTCTTGTGATTTTTCTCTTTCTATTATTGTTACATGGCTTTGTTGAGAAAGGTCCAATATTAGGTGTAACTTTTCCCAAAAAGGTGATTTTTTAGGGTTTGTGATTTTGTTTCATTTTTCTGTATGTGTTAATGTTTTATGCAGCTGATTTTTATGGTTACATTGGTGTTCATCTGAAGTTTAATGGTAAGTGTTTTAAGTTTTATAATACATTTAGTGAAAATTGATGATTTTGTTTAATTTTTGGGTATTTTGGGTGCTAAATTTGAATTGATTGAGGCTCATAGGTTTATGTAATTGAAGGTTTGAAGGTTGAGATGTTTGGAATGAGATCTGGAAATTTATTGAATGTATGTTTGATTTAATTAATGGTGAGGCTACTAATTAGTTGGAAATTGAAATGAGTTTCTAATGTTGAATGGGGAGCATAATTTATGTATTTTTTTTTTATTAGCTTTTTATTAATGCAATGGATCGATGGCTTGCATTAAGTGTACTGCTCACTTTCCTGATTGTCTTGTGCTGCAGATTCGAATTTTCTAGAAATTAGAGTTTGTGGAAAAAGTTCAAAGTAGTGACTTTCATTTTATATGTATTTTATTGAGTATGTTTGTCTGGTTTAAAATATATATATTTGTGATGAAATTATTTAGAACATTGTAAAATCTGTTTGGTGACATCCAAGGAAATTCAAATTTTTGACTTGACAAGTCAATATAGGTGAGCTGGAAAGCCTAATGTCAGTTCATTTCAGCTGGACCATAAAGGAGAACAGAGAATGAGTAAAAGAGCTCCTCCTGATCCCGTGGCAGTGCTACGAGGCCATCCATCGAGCTTTGGTCACTCACATTTCTTTTCATCCCTTTAAGCCGATATTATTCTCTGCGTATTCATTGCAAATGATCAAAGGGAAAGTAGCTTGCCAAATTTATGTGGGATGCCAAAAGTACAGCGTAGTAAGAATCAGTGGCAAAGCAGAAGCATTTAGGATCGTGAACATCCAATTTTCCTAATTGGATGAACAGACACGTGATTAGTTTAATCAATTACTTAAACATGAAACTGGTATTGATGTTCCTTTTGAAAACTATGCAGGTAAAGCAAAAACACTCACCTCAAGTGTTGTACTGAGTAACGATGTTCTAATGTTGGATTTGGCTGGTGACACAAATTATTCTCTCATAATGGCTTTGACAGTAGAAAAGAATGTTGTAGGAGGTCTGTTTTTCAAATTTTATTGCATGAAAACAATTGTATTGAAAATTCGTTATACGACTCGATGTTTCTCT
>Ga0209389_1001305_pt1 | contig 17394 bp, 13 predicted proteins | sample CowpearedBW_FD_187526 | JGI IMG/M metagenome (GOLD analysis project Ga0209389, IMG submission 187526) | Root nodule microbial communities of legume samples collected from California, USA - Cow pea red BW (SPAdes) (version 2) | ecosystem: Host-associated > Plants > Roots > Nodule | place: USA...
AAAAATATATAAAAAAAAAAAAAAACACACACACACACACACACACACATATATATATATATATATATATATATTAGAAAGTTGGACCAATTTGAAAACGCCTCAGCTCATTCTCTTCTCTCTCATTTTTTTCTCTTTCTTTTTGTGTTTTTTTTTTGTTATTTTCTATTTTCTATTTATTATTTTTTTCTTTGAAAATAAATTCCGCAATTTTCACCAAAATTATTTTTGATTAACTTATTTAAAAGAACAGAAACAAATTAATTAACCATATATGTGTGTTGACAGTCATGTTTATATGTTTATATGTTGACAGTCATGTTTATATGTTTTTGGGTTTTGGGCTTTCTTTTGTAAATTAGTTTATGTTTTTATGTTTTTGAGCTCGGGCCTTCTTGTATGGTTTTCAGGTTTTCTTAAACTTAGGTGCCTATATATAAAGGTACCAAAAATTGATGTAGACACTTTTGAGTTATATTATATGCATTTGCATTATTTGAGAGAGGATTCTCTTGGTTCTTGAATTATACTGATTCTTATCGAAGATTAACATCTTTGTGGTGAATCTTCACTTGACTTACCAATCTGTTAGATTGTGACGTCCTCCATCTTTGTCTTATTCTGCGTTCTTCTATGATTTATTCATGTCGTGCCTCTTGAGGATTCAAATTAAAAAATGATTGTACTCTTTCCTGAATAGGATCGTATCACTTATAGTTTCTCTAGCTACATGAGCAAACACCTTTATGTAGTCTTGACCTTCTTTCCACAAAAAACCACGTGCCACCAGTCTTGATTTTCTCTTGTTAAGGATTCCATTCAGATTTAGCTTCAGTTTATACACTCACTTAACATTAATGGGGCTTTTATTTAATGGCAAACCAGTCAACATCTAGGTTTGACTTTTCTCAATTGAATGTAGTTCCTCTAACAATCTTAAATAGTTCATGCTTTACTAACTCTTCATAACAAATAGGTTCAACTTCTACGAGTAAAGTAAAATCAACCAAATCACCATTATCATTTACTGCATTATCAGGATATACTTCAAAATCAACCAACGACCTTAGCAAGCTTCTTTGTCTTAGTTGTCTCGTCTCTCTCTACACTTGTTGTTGCACATACATTGTTTCATTACTTTGACTACCACCAAGATTTTCTTGACAAACACTAGAGTTTTCTTCTCCATTTCCAATGACCACTAAGACATTCTGACTTCCCAAACCACCATTCAGATTTGTCGAGTCCCATAAATTTTTCTCATCCATCACTACATGTTTACTTATACAAATTTCATTTATTGCTGGATTATATAGCCTATAAGCTCTAGTAGGATGATATCCCACCATTATCATAATTGAACTTTCATCTTGTAACTTCCTTCTCCTTGCATAAGGTGTAAGACCCGAAAAATTAAATAAATAAATATTTATTTAATAAATGTGAGGGCAGGAATGCGTAAGGTAATTAATGTGGAAAGAGAAGATAAAGAACAATACTAGCTCAAGACCTGAGAAATTTAAATAATTAAATAAAGAATTATTTAATAAGTCCTCGCTCATGTGGTTGAGAGTACTTCATTGTGTGAAAGGACTTGGGTTTGAGTCCTATGTATGCCATTTGTATGTTATTTTAAAATGTGTATTATTTTAATGATATGTTGGAATGTGATTAGTGATAATTTAATCCTAAAATTATAAGAATTATCACGAAACATGTATTAGTTGAATTGGTTGTACATTGGCTTTGTAATTAAGTGGTTGTGTGTTCAAACCTTGTTAAGAACGAATTTAACTTTATTTTTGCCAAAATTTCTTTTTGCATGGAGATGAAAAGGCAGAGTAATCCTAGCTGCCAAGAGAGGCAGCCTAATGGGTTGGAGACAACCAAATAATGATCCTTGAATACCAATTTTAAGTAAATTTTCATTTTAGTAGTAAGGGGTGATTAATGGGAACATTAACTTTGAGAGAGAAGAGAATTAGAGGGGGAATTAAGCACTGTGTATTTTCGTATGAGCATTGAGCAAAGGTTATCTAGAGGATTCGTGCTGGCTTGTAGAGAGAATTGAGGATGAAAGTTGTTATTGGAGTGGAAACAAAGGTTAAGAGAGTTTTGGTTGAAGGACACACACTTCAAATTCAAATTTGAGCAAGGAATCCAGGTAAGGGGAGCTATTGTTGTATGTTTTATTCTTGTTTGATAGATTGTATTCTACTCTGATCAATTGCATGAAATTCACTTATCAATTATGCTGTTTTTCATAGTTTATGGGTTTCTGCCCAAAAACCGTTTGGCGGTCATGAGTATGCCGCCAGGGGATGCATCATTTTCTGTCCAGTTTTCTAGGTTCTACTATGAACCGCCTGATGGTGAAGGTGGACCCACTAGGCGACGCGTGATGGTTATCCCTGTTTTGTGTGTTTCACGAATTTTCGTGGTACTGGACTTCCTAGTTGGGTTTCTAATTCTGGGAAATTCATTATGCCATCGTATTGTTATAATTATGATGTGTGGGAACTGAATTGGGAATTTAAACATGAAGCAATTGTGTTAAAGTGATGAATGAATCAGGATTAGAGAGATAGGGGTCAATTACGAATTTGGTGTGTTTAGTATAATGTGATTGGTTGAGTACACAACTAGAAATAATTTGATTGTGAGTCATTGGTTCGTGCATGAATGACTGGACTTTGAAGGTTAAAACAAAATAGTGACCCAAGGCGTAGAGAAACCTGGAATTTTCCAGGAACTGATACGCCACATGGCGGCATCTCATTGGCCGCTAGGCGATAGCAGTGGGTGAGGGTTGTTTTTGGAAAAATTAGCATATTGGCTGTGAGAGTGATTACTAGAATAATGAGTTGAGAGAAAATTTAGTGTTACTAAATGATAAAGATAAAGAAAACAGGGGGTTAGTGATGATATTGGCAAAGTATTGATCGGAAGGGTGTACTTGGAATGATTTGATGCCAAAATGGGTAATGAACCTCTAGTGGTGATTAAAAACCTAATATCAAGGAACAGTAGGAATAGAGAATCACTAAATGGAAATGGTGGGTTTCCATGACCATGGATTTGGAAGTCAATGAATAATAATTGAATGAAGAGATAAGATATTAAATTGCTTAAGTATAAGATTGAGGAATGAGTGAGCTATAGTGGCAGAAGAGGTAAGGGATTATTCATGGTAAGTGTATGTTGTGTCCAAAATGGGTTATCAGTTGTTGAATGAAGGAATGATGGAGTGGAGGTCTTATCGATAAGTTGACAAGGGTGGGCTAGAGTGACTAATGAGTAATAAGATTTCAATCAGGAGTTGAGTAATCAAGCTAAAGTATTGAAGTATGGATGTAAAGGCAAAGTATATAGACTTAGATAATTAATGAGAATTAGAAGTGTAGGTTGAGGACACTTCAGGGTGGAATATGGTCTGTTTAGGGACCAAAACTAGCAGAAATGTGCTGTTGATATAGCACTTGGCGGCACAGGTGTGTGCGCCAGGCGATAGGATCACCAGGGGTATCCCTACACTGCATGGCACCTAGCGGTACGGTATACTCCGCTAGCCAATAGTCACTGAAACAATGGTCTAGGAGAGGCTTGGCGCCTGGCAGCAATGGTGTTCTGCCAGGCGGTCTGTACAGAAATTTTGCCTGGCGACGCTTAGGCTGCGCCAAGCGATAATGTTGTAGGTATTGGGCCACGTGTGTTATTTGTACACAGTGATGCGAACGTGGATCAAGAGATGTTGTGCCATGAGCAGGTAGGTTCATGGATGGTGGTAAACACATGATGATATGAGCGGGGAGGTTCATATCCTGTTACTCTCGTGTGGGGATATGAGCGAGGTAGGTTCGTATATTCCGTGCTCACACTTGAAAGATGCTGCGTGCGGGGAGGTACGTAGCTGGTGGATCATATGTGTTGGACTACGGGCGAGTAGGTTCGTAGAGTAAGACTACGAGCGGGGAGGTTCGTAGAGCAGGACTACGAGTGAGGAGGTTCGTAGAGCAGAACTACGAACAGGGAGGTTCGTAGAGGCAGGACCACGAGCGGGCATGTTCGTGTGAGCATTATAAATACTGAGTCCATGGCTAACTACTTATTTGAATTGAAGGTTGAAAAGCCTTGGAGTTTTAAGGTCTTGGCCAAGAACTAATTAGAATCAAACAGTTGGGTGTATTGTTAATTTTATTAACTTATTTTTGTTAATTACTTATAAGCTCACCCTTTCTGTTTTTGTTTGTCAATGATCGTGTGACTTGTCACATGAGAGCAGATGATATTACAGGTGATGCTATTGACACACAGTGACGAAGATAGGGCTAGCTTGGAGACTTTAAGCTAGGAAATTATTCATGTTTTCTACTATCTTTATTGGATTTTGGAATTTGTAATAACTATATTACTTTTGTTAAATGAATTATGATGCACTGATGAATGTTTTAAATTTTCCCGCGTATGGGAATAATAAAATTACGATGTTTTGATTTTCAGATTTTATATATTTATTTTAATTAAGTAATTTCTAGTAGGGACGTTACATTTGGTATCAGAGCAAATGTTTTAAGATTTTTGGGGACTATGGGGAGTGAGCTTATCGTGTTTCCTTTGTGAAATTATTGTATGTTATTGATTGCTAGCATTTGAATTTCTAAGTCTTAACTTAAGTTGTTTAATGTGAACAATTGAAATATGTGGCGTGCGTAGGCTATGGCTAACAAGAGGTGTAGAAATAACGTCGGGGCTAACGAGATTGCGCATGCAATTCACAGGATTTTAATACCTATGGGGAAGTGCTAAACTAGAACTGATCACGCTACTAGCGTAGCGTTTGGCGGCACAGATTGGACCGTCAGGCCATAGAAGTAACCAGGGAAGTCCTTGGAGCACGTAGTGCCTGGTGGTGAGTAGTGAACCGCCAGACGACAACCACTAAATCATTGGGTATGGAATTGCTTGGCACTTGGCAGCGAAAGGTGACTGTTAGGCGGTCTACAACGAAATTTGCCTGACGGTGCTTAGGCAGCGCCAAGCGAGATAACGTAGGGACAATGGTTATTTTTATTGTGTCTTGCATGGCTTATTGTGTTGGTCCTGGTATGGGATATGCTTGATTGTATCACGAATAGGTAGGTTCGTGATTGTTGATGGAACACGTGCTTAATATGAGCGGGGAGGTTCATATTAATGATACTCTCATGTGAGGATACGAGCGGGGAGGTTCATATGTTTCATGCTCACACTTGAGTGTTGCTGCGAGCGGGGAGGTTCGTAGCTAGATGGATCATGCGTGTTGGACTACAAGCAGGGAGGTCCGTAGAGTTGGACTACGAGCATGGAGGTTCATAGAGTTGGACCACGAACGGACAGGTTCGTGAAAGCATTGGAATCCCTAAGATTGGCTTGAGTATGTATCTTGTGTAGTGTAGTGTACTTTTCTTAATTTTGTGTTGATGTGTTGAGATGTGGACTTGGACCAGGAGATGCTTAATAGTGTCATGAGTGGGTAGGTTCATGACTGGTATTGAACATGTGATAATATGAGTGAGGTGGTTCATATTATGATGCTCTCGTGTGAGGATACGAGCAGGGATGTTCGTATGTTCTGTGCTCATACTTGAGGACTGTAACAAGCGAGAATGTTCGTAGCTGTTGGAGCACGTGTGTTGGACTACGGGCGGCGATGTTCGTAAAGGTTGGACCACAAGCGGGTAGGTTTGTGGAAGCATGATATATCATGAGTCCATGGCCAAGTAATTGTATGGGTAAATGAATTAGTAGTTTCATTTGTATAATGAGACAATGATCTGAAATCCTTGGGTATTGATTGTTAAGATTAAGAAATTTAGAGAAAATAAAGTAGTTTGGGATGAATCTCTATTTTTATTAATTATATATTTGTATTGTTATGAGGTCACCCTTTTTGTGTGTGTTTGACGATGCTCGTGTGACTAGTCACACGGGAGTAGATGATGTTCTACGTGCAACTAGTGAGGCATAGAGCCAGAGAGTGGCTAGCGTGGGAAAGCTTTTTATGGAAATTTACTATCATTTTATTTTCAGATTTTTGTAAACCGTATTTTTACTAGAAATGAACTAGTATGGATTATTGGCACACTGTGGTTTAATTGGATGAGTTTAATAAATGTTTAAAATTTCCTGCGATTTTGGGAAAGACAATAATAATAAATGCAAATTTGTATTTATTTCTATTTTATTTTATTTAAATTAGTAATATCCGACCATGATGTTACATAAGGCACATGGTCAGACCCAAAAAATTTTAAATTACTCACCACTAGTTTCATGTCAGACCATATCTCTTATGGAACCTTAGTTTCAAGCTTCTTTGTAGGACACTTATTAAGAATATACACAACAGTTGACACTGCTTCACCCTAGAGACTGAGGCAAACTTTTTTGTTTCAACATACTTCAGGCCATGTCAAGTATGGTCATGTTTCTCCTCTCAGCCAGTCCATTGTGTTGTTATGTATAGGGTGTTGCCGATTCGTGTTGTATGCTAAATTTTGTGCAATACTCTCTGAATTCTTTGGACATATACTCTCCTCCTCCATCAATTATGAGGATCTGCAACTTCTTTCCACATTGTCTTTCAACCATCTCCTTGAACTTCTTAAAGACAAGAAATACATCACTTTTAGCCTTAATCAAACATAAATAGACCATTCTGCCGAATTGATCAACAAAAGTCACAAAGTATTTATTCTTCCTAGCAAAGGCTTCTCAAATGGCCCACACATATCATAATATACAACATGTAAAAAACCTCTAGCCCACTTATGAATGTGTGAATTAAAAGCATTTCTAGGTTGTTTTCCCTTCAAACATTCCTCACATATTTTCTGTGGAACATATACCTCAGGCAAGCCAATCATCATACTCTTAGCAGCTAATTTCTCTAAACTATTAAAACCTAAGTGAGCAAACCTTTTGTGCCACAACCAACTCAGCTTGTCGGTGACTGTGGCTGCAAGACAGTGTTGCTCAATAGAATACAACCTTGTCTGAAATGTCCTATTTCTGGACAATGGGGACTTCAACACCATTTTTCTTCTTGCATCATAGACTTTCAACATATTTTTTTGCATTATCACAGAAAACCCCTTCTCAAGCAACTGGCCCACACTTAAAAGATTGCACTTCATTCCAGGAACATACAATACATTTTCAATTATTGTAATGTCTTTTCCATCTTTCTTGATCACAATATCACAAACTCCCGCTACCTTAATCACATTATCATCTACAAGTTTGACTTTGCTAGTTTTACTATATCAAGGATTGATATCCAACTCCTGTGTCCTGTCATATGGTTTGAACACCTTATGTCCAGAAACCAATTCTCATTGACAAATGAGGCAATGTTTTGTGTTCTTTCTGTTTCTTTGTTTTTTGGTTTTCAAGACTTGTGATTTCTTCATTTTCAATATTTTTTCTTTCCCTTTCCTTTGTTTGTCTAAATATTTGTTGAATATTTTTGAAAGATTGAGAATGAGGGTGTTGTCGACATGGTTTTTGCTTCACTTTTTATCTAAGAACTCCAAGAAGAATGGTTGTTGGACGATGATTCAGGTAACAAAGTTATGGTTACATAGAACAGAGATGTGCACTGTACAAGACTTATAGAAGGCTAGTGGGACCTTAGAGAAATTTGTAACATCTTAGGACTAGCATGTCACCTTCGGGTTTCTTTTTCTATATCATTTTTTTCAAACATTTTATATTCATTTGTACTTATTTTATATTTGACTATTTTGTAGTCACTTTTTTTTCTAATAGGTGGGTGACTATTTTTTCCAAATAATAATTCTTCTAATAATGGTACATTATTATTCTACATCATTATCATTCTAAATTGGAAAGCAAAGTGCCGACTTTTTTTTATTGAATGATTGAATTCAAGTACCCTCAGTCCAAAAAATGTTTCAAGTACCCTCTAAAAAAAATAACAAAGGAAACGGAAATAACATGAAACGTAACCTAATTTTCAAAATGAAATGTACAAAATGCATCAACAAGCCCAAGCCCACCTTGGGGCCCAATCACTAGAATGAAGAAGATACAAATGGGCCTCTCACAAGATGATCAAGTCAATGATGGGCTTTTCACTTTATTCACATGGGCCAAAGAAATCTACAAAATATGAGTTGATGCATGGAAGGCCGTAGTTTAGATTTAAATTGGGCCATTGTTTAGGCTTTGCTTTCAATAAATAAGCTAGAACAATTGTGATTACATGGTGCATAAAATTGGGCCGAACCCAATTTTCTTCTTGGCCAAGAATACTTAGGCTACACATGGAGACAAGCAAGCTAAGCATGAGCAAAGCAAGGAGAGTGTGATGGTGGCATGGAGCGTGTGACATTGGCAAGGAGAGTGTGACATGTCACTTGGCGTCATCAAGGCTCATCTCCTACATCATATGGTTTCCAATCAATCTTCTCCTCCAAGCTACATTTGCATTACATCTTTGTTGCATCTTCATTTCATTTGGTCGGCCATGTTGCCTATAAATAGGGTTATTCCACTCTTGTAATGGACTCTTGAATTGCTAATAGATGCTAGTGTTGAGATCACTCCACCCTTCTATTAATTTGAAAACACACATGGCTAACCTTCTCCAACATTTCTCCTAGCCACCTTTCATTCCATAGTTCCATTTCTACTCTTCATCTTCACCAATCTTCCATGGCCGAGAGTTCAGCACACCTCCTCCTCCATTTCCGCTGCAATTCTATGGATCTCCTTCCACTTCTACTCCAAAGAGGTCCATCAATTGGTATCTAGAGCCATCCAAGCCTTTGGTGCATCCATCCTCTTGGTTTGGGTATGGTTCTTGGTCCATACTTGTGTTTTGTTTCAATTTACGTCTTATCTTTTCTTCTCCACTATTTTTCTTCAAGTTTTTTTTTTGTTTCTTCATGTTCTTGTTGCTCTCCACCATTTGACATTGAGGCTACATGAATCTCCATTGATTCATCTTGTAGTACTCCTTGCTTCATTGGTGTAAATCTATCTTAGGTTCCATTTTCGTTTTCCAGCACTTGTTCTTTGATTCCTTGCTATTTTTCTTCATTTTAATAAGTGCGTCTTTTAATTTTTAGTTCCTTATGTTGTGTTTTGTCTTAAGTCATGTTTAAGCACTTTAATTATCTTAATTTTCGTTCATATGGCTGAATTTTGCACTTGCTTGATGAGAACCAAGTCCTACATCACACAAAATGAGCTATGAACTTCAATTGATGCTTGTGGATGTGTAAGGCAATGGTCTCACTGTTTTTCTTTCATTTCACCGATTGGATTGTGCTTTTGAGTGTTTAAGATGTTTTTCTATGATTCATACTTGATTTTATATCATAATCAAGTTTATTCATCTTGAATTTTCATAGAACATCTTACAATTTTCGTAAGCAATTCTACTCTAGTTTGTTTTTCCAGTTTTCACTGCATGCACACCTACTGTTTGAGATTTATCATGACTCACTGCCTCGTCTAAATTTTAATCTGAATTTTTCCTTATTTAGCTAACATCTAGACGAAAAATACAAAAAATAATCATTCAAAAATGTTGAGTAAAAAAAATCCGCGAAGTTAAGGAAAATTTTCACGTTTTTTTGGCCCAGTGGTCTTGGAAATTCTCTGTTTTACTGCTGTTTTGTGCGTTTTGTGGTGCTTTTAAGTGCTCTTTGTTATTCTAATTGATTCCTTGATTGTGTACTCTATATTTCCTTGAGTTTGCCTTCATTAGAAGTGGAATTTATTCCCTCAATTTGGCACAAAATTGCAATGAGTACAATGACTGTTTTTTAGCACTTTTTATTCAGTTTTCAGTTTTCTTCTTCTATTGTACTGCTATTTAGGTTCCTTTTGTTTGTGCTAGCCTTTATTTATTGCCTTAATTTCTTGTTTGTCAATTCTTTTTTACTCATTCAGTCATGTTTCATTAAATTCTCTTTGGTTTAGCATTTCTAATTAGCTTTTCTTGCTTTCTCCTTTGATTGGTTCATATACTTGCCTCTCGGTTTTTGGTTGTTTGATGATTCTATGGAGTTTAGAATGGTTTCTACGATATGGTAGCATCTTAGGTGGTGGATATTAAAGTAGAATTTTAGCTTGTGTGTTTTCTATAAGATTTCCTTCTCCTCACCTTTGAGAGTTTGAGAGTTTTGAGCCTATTCATTTGAGAGAGTGTGTGCTAACTAGCTTGCTTGCCATAGTTTATTTTGTTTCTTTCTTTCACTCTTTTGCAGATTTGGTTGCTATTTTTGGGTGTTGTGGTAGTGTGGTTCTACAAAGGAAACTTTTACACACTTTGGTGCTTGAATTTGGTCATATACAAAGGCTACCAAAGCCTCATTTGCTCTCGGGATAGTGCATTTTCCAATAGTTGTGATCTTTGGAGAGCTTGTTTTGGTGCTGTTTTGGAGTCTTTGGCTCTACATTTCTGACCTCATTTTAGCCACACCTTTTAGTTATTTTAGTTTTGTATAATTTCGATACTTACTTTGGTACAATTGAAGCATTCTAAGGCATTTTATTGGTTCTCCAAAAAGCCTTAAAATCTTGTTTTCTAGCATCCAATTTGCTCTCGGTTTGATACACTTTCTACCAAAACTTGTGCATCAATTTCTTTTGCTTTGAACATTCCATTGTATCCATGGCCTACTTAGGTGTCTTAAGGAGCCAAAGGTGTTCAATCCCATCTCCTAAGTAGAACCTTTTTCATACCAATAGTGCAACATTTTAGTAAGTGAATGTGTTGAAATTTCTAAGTGCTTTCTCACCTTGCTTTTAGGCTGCATAGTTAGATGCTTAGTGGTTTAAAATTGTGAGACCAAAGTCTCTAAAATTTTTTCCATTTAGGGGTCCGTTTTTAGTGTTAGTCTTTTCTTTTCTTTGAGTCTTGTTTGTGCTTGTTGTGTGCTTTGTCTCAAGTGATTCTATCTACTTATTACTTGAACATTTGTGTGAACTTTGAGTACTTTTACAACTGTAACCTTGGCAAGGATTAGCCTTGGTACTTAAGAAGTCCGTGAGACTCACCTCGCTTACCTGGAGGTACAATTGTGCTAGTCCTCTTCTTTCACTCTGTTTTCCAAGTTTATAAGTAAATTTAATCACCATGAGTACATATTCTACATATAGCCCTAGGTTGCATAAGCATAGTAGTCATGAGTTTCATCATACCATTCAAAGTAACATTCCATTCTTTGGCGAGGATATAGGACCAATATCATTTAGAGATTGGATGTGGGATACAGAGAAGTTGGTGCAACCTTTGTTTTGTAAATATAGTCAATTTGACATTCTTAGGCATGTTATTTCTAGATTTGAAGGACGTGCATGTGAGTTTTGGCATCAAAGGCAATTTAAAGTGGAAAAGGGAAGAGCATCATGCATTAATACCTTTCATGAATTGAAAGCATGCATGTGGAAACATTTTGTTCCCTCTTCATATAGGATCACTTGAGAGCAACAGTGTCGACTAGAAAACTTCATTGATATAGGAGATGCATTCATTAAAAATCTAAAGAAGTTTTCTCATCAAGAAAGAGATTTTAAAGATAAACTTGACTTGATCTTGAGTAAGAAAAGAGAAAAAGAAAAGCTTGAAAAGCTTAGATCATTTGAAAAGCAAAGAGAAATTGAAAAGCAAAGAGACCACGTGGAAAAGGAGAAAGAGGAGAAGGAAAGAAGAGATAGAGAGAAGAGGAAAGGAAAGAATCTGAAAGGGCATTGGGAGAAAAGAGAGAAAAAGTAAAGCTTGAGAAGAAAGAGAAAGAGGAAAAAGAAATCCTACTCAAGAAGGGAGTGCTACTAAAGGCACCTCCCATCCCCACAATTCTCATTAAATAAGGAATTTTAAAGGGAGTGCTCAAATCTTTTAACTCTTCTAATTTAATCAATCATTCTCATTTTTTCAACCCAATCATTACTTTTATTGAGTTTTTCAAGCCAATTTTCCTTCCTATTGTTTTAAACTACTCAAAAGATTTTGCAAAACAATACTTTGAGTTAATGTTGCTTACTAGGTTTGAGACAACCCAAAGTACACAAAATTATTTTTGTGAAGTAGGTCTTGTTCATCTTCAAGTAACTTTCACTAATACAACAAGACCTTCTTTTGTCCTCTACTTTAGATATACTCTTGGTTATCAATTAGATCTTCCTTATGAGTTTGGTGTTCATTCCACTTTCAATATATCTCATTTAGTTCCTTTTATAGGATCCATGGATGCTGAACACCAGGATTTGAGGGCAAATCCTCTTCAAGGAGGAGGGGATGATGTGATCCCAGCAAGCTTAAGCTTAAATGCATGAACAAGCCCAAGCCCACATCGAGGCCCAATCACTAGAAGCATGATGAAGAAGATACAAATGGGCCTATCACAAGATGATCAAGTCCATCATGGGCTTTTCACTTTATTCACATGGGCCAAAGAAATCTACAAAATATGAGTTGATGCATGGAAGGTCGTAGTTTAGATTTAAATTGGGCCATTGTTTAGGCTTTGCATTCAATAAATAAGCTAGAACAATTGTGATTACATGGTGTATAAAATTGGGTCGAACCCAATTTCCTTCTTGACCAAGAATACTTAGGCATGTGCTACACATGGAGACAAGCAAGCTAAGCATGAGCAAAGCAAGGAGAGTGTGATGGTGGCATGGAGCATGTGACATTGGCAAGGAGAGTGTGACATGCCACTTGGCGTCATCAAGGCTCATCTCCTACATCACATGGTTTCCAATCAAGCTTCTCCTCCAAGCTACATTTGCATTACATCTTTGTTGCATCTTCATTTCATTTGGGCGACCTTGTTGCCTATAAATGAGGCTATTCCACTCTTGTAATGGACTCTTGAATTGCTAATAGATGCTAGTGTTGAGATCACTCCACCCTTCTATTAATTTGAGAGCACACATGGCTAACCTTCTCCAACATTTCCCCTAGCCACCTTCCATTCCATAGTTCCATTTCTACTCTTCATCTTCACCAATCTTCCATGGCCGAGAGTTCAACGCACCTCCTCCTCCATTTCCGTTGCATTGCTATGGATCTCCTTCCACTTCTACCCCAAAGAGGTCCATCAGTAAGTTTTTGTACAATGAAATGTAACCTCATTTTCATAATGAAATGTACAAAATTTCCCTCTGGTAAGCCTATCACATATTGCTGCAAAAAATTCCACTAAAGGGTGATAAAGAATAACACAAAGAAGGTAGAGGAAGGATGTAGGAATATAAAGACTGAATTAAATAGCCCAAAGCAGGGTATTTAAAATATTTTTCGGACTATTTGTATTAAAGCTTATCATTTCCCAAATTACTTTGAATTCAATGTCTCAATAAAAAAAGTCGGCACTTGGATTTCCAATGCAGAATAATAATGATGTAGAACAATAATGTACCATTATTAGAAGAATTATTATTTCGAAAAAAATAGTAGATCACATACCAGAGGAAAAAAAAGTGACTGCAAAATAGTCAAACGTAAAAGAAGTACAAATGAATATAAAATGTGTGAGAAAAATTGAAATAGAAAATGAATCTCGAAGATGACATGCTGGTCCTAAGATGTTAAAAATTTCTCTAAGGTCCCACCAGCCTTTCGTAAGTCTGGGACAATGCACATCTCTGTTGTACGTAACCACAACTTTGTTACCTGAATCTTCTAACAGCAACCATTCTTCTTAGAGTTGTTTGAGAAAAAGTGAAGCAAAAACCAGGTTGACAACACCTTCATTCTCAATCTTTCAAAAATGTTTCAACAAATAATTAATCAAACAAAAAAAAAGGGAAAAAAGAAATATTGAAAACAAAGAAGAAATCACAATTCTTAAAAACAAATAACAAAGGAAACAGAAAGAACACGAAACATTACCTCATTTTCAAAATGAATTGTACAAAATTCCCTTCTAGTAAGCCTATCACATATTACTACAAAATATTCTATTGAAGGGTGACAAACAAGAGCACAAAGATGTTAGAGGAAAGCCTATCACATATTACTACAAAATATTCTATTGAAGGGTGACAAATAAGAGCACAAAGATGTTAGAGGAGGGATGTAGGAATGAAAATATTGAACAAAATAGCCCAAAGTAGGGTATTTAAAAGATTTTTCAAACTGTTTGTATTCAAACTTATGATTCCTCAAATTAGTTTGAATTCAATCTCTCAATAAGAAAGTCGGCACTTGGTTTTCCAATATAGAATAATAATATTTTGAATATTAATGTACCGTTATAAGAAGAATTATTATTTGGAAAAAGTAGCCACCCATGTACCGGAACAAAAAAAAAAAGTGACAACAAAATAGTCAAATGTAAAAGAAGTACAAATGAATGTAAAATGTTTGAAAAAATGAAATAGAAAAAGAATCTCGAACATTACATGCTAGTCCAAAGATGTTAAAAATTTCTCTATGGTCCCATAAGCCTTCTATGAGTCTGGGACATCGCATATCTCTTTTGTATGTAACCACAACTTTGTTACGTGAATCGTCTACCAGAAATCATTTTTCTTGGAGTTCTTTGACAAAAAGTGAACCAAAAATCATGTCGACAACACCCTCATTCTCTATCTTTCAAAAATATTTCAACAAATATTTAGTCAAACAAAGGAAAGGGAAAGAAAAAATATTGAAAATGAAGAAGAAATCACAATTCTTAAAAACAAATAATAAAGAAAATAAAAAGAACAGAAACATTATCTCATAGAAATGGTACAAAATTCCCTTTTGGTAAGCCTAATAATATTTTTGATTCCGTATGTCAATATATTTTCCTATATCTATATCTATCTACATTTACATGTGCTTCTATCTACAAATTTTAACATCTTTTTGTTGTTTTTATTTCCACATATCTATAATAATATATTTTCCTGTATCTATAATAATATCTTCATACCGTTTATATATGTTGATTTACATATATTTTTTAGTAATTGAAAGATATGACTTGTTTATATATTTCTATATATTATTAAAATTGACTATTTTGATTAAATTTTATGTTTTTTAAAATAGGTTTCTACGCTAACATCATAAGTTAGCGAAATAAAGATAGTGATGATTTTCTTTTTATAAAACTATCATGGGAAATTTTCTTAGGCTTTATATTCTACATATAGTCAGTAATATTTAAATCTTTAATAAATTAATATATATTTTATATTGTAATTTAAATTTACTAACTATGACTAATTTTTATATGTTAGTGTTAGGTATTTAATCAAGAATTGTATCTGAGTTAAAAACAAATTATGAGCATCAAGATCTATAATAAAAATTGTTGTTAATTTTTCATTGCCTTGTTTTTTTCATTATTTAACATTGAAATTGTAGAATTTATTTCATTTATGAATGCTAAATTTAATTATAAATACAAAATTTTGAAATCTGTGTCCTTTACCTTTTTTCATTTACCTTAGAATTTATGTGCACTAAGAAAAAAAAACAAAAAATGAAATTAAAATAGTTTAAAAGCAAAGTTTTGATAAGATATCGAAAACCGTACGTCGATAATTCATTAACGACTCTCATTTTATCTAAGAAAAGACTAACTATATATGACACACTTAATTGGGTTAAAACTGTTGAAATATATTAAATATAATTTCAGTTAAGTACATTCTTTTCTTATAATCATTTACGTGTAGATTACCATCAACAACTCCACTATAAAAAAATTTAATTTAATTTTTATATCTTTATTAATATTTGATTTAATTATATATATATATATATATATATATATATATATATATATATATATATATATATTGTACGTGGTGGACAGGAGAAGACACCTCGGAAGTAGGAGAAGACACCTCAGAACCCGGACCAAGGAGTATATCTCAAACCAAAAAGTTGAATGTGCCACACACTATAAATGAAGGCATAAGTATCCACCACCATAAAGGGGATAATAACACTCCATACAAGTATAACGACCGGTGGTTGGAAGTACATATCCTTGTTGGCAAAATTAATATATTTAGACTAATAAATGTTAATTAGGAGGTGTCCATAAGAAACATGACAAGTAACGACCCCGATGTACTAACAGTCGAGAACATTTAGGCAACAACAAGGAGCAGTCAGATGGCAGTTATTTTAGCCATACAACAAGAGATAACTGAATTGCGAGAAGAGAATGTTAGAATTAAACGAAAGCTTGAAAATACAGAGGGTTAGGGTGATCAACAACATCCAAGCAAGACTCATGTTACTTCCCTGCCTACACATATGGAAACAGCATGAGAAAACACACAAAACACTCATACCCCTAGGGAAGGCACAATAAATATCATGGCACCACGGCGGGGCGCGCATAAGCACCCCTTTGTGGATGGTATAATCGAAACACCCTTGCCATGAGGATGGAAGTCCTTGACCATGGACAAATACGATGGAACCACCGACCCAGATGAGAACATACATGTGTACTTAACCCAGATCGGACTCTACACATCTGATGATGCAATTTTTTGCAAAGTCTTCCCAACATCCCTCAAGGGTGCATCCCTCAGTTGGTTCACTCGTCTTGCCCAATTCTCCGTAGATTATTTCGACACCTTATCATATGAGTTTGGAGCGCAATTCGCTACGTCAAAAACCACACGATCTCACCTATCTAGCATTCATCAACATACGCCAAGAGGCAGGGGAATCGTTGAAAGCATTCGTGGAGCGCCTCGGCAAGCTAGCCCTCAACATCAATAACTTGAGCCCAGAGATAACCCTGCATCAGATGATTAACGCACTAAGAAGTGGACCCTTTGCCGATAGTCTGTGTAAAAGACCAGCAACTAGTATGGTTGAGTTCAGGCAAAGAGCGGCAAAATACATGCGAATGGAAGAGTTAAAGGAATCTAAGATGCAGCTGCAAAACAAAGCATGTCACGAAGATACAACTTTAAGGTCAAACAAAGGAAGTTCCACCTAGGTGACTTGGTTTGAAGAATGAATAGTGATGCAAGGCAAACAGACAGAAGTTCTCCGCGAATTGGCAAGGCCCTTTCTGGATGCTTGCAGATGTTGGAAAAAGAGCATACAAATTGGAATATATTTCCGGCGAGCCAGCTCCCAGGACATGGAACGTGACTCATTTAAAGTTTTATTACAGCTAAACTTTGCAACTAGAGGTCTTCTTTCCTACTCCGATCTTTTAAAATACTTTGTCATCACTACATTTTTTATATTAATATCTCCATATATACCCCCTCCCTACAAAAGTCCCTGTTGATACAACCTATCAACCAAGGTCGGCTTAGGGTTTCTCCTAAGACCCCACATCTCACAAGTCCCTGTTGATACAACCTATCAACCAAGGTCGACTCAGGGTCTCTCCTAAG
>Ga0209389_1001307_pt1 | contig 17389 bp, 9 predicted proteins | sample CowpearedBW_FD_187526 | JGI IMG/M metagenome (GOLD analysis project Ga0209389, IMG submission 187526) | Root nodule microbial communities of legume samples collected from California, USA - Cow pea red BW (SPAdes) (version 2) | ecosystem: Host-associated > Plants > Roots > Nodule | place: USA...
ATAAATTTAAAATTTGAAAACAATTTTAAGTAAAATTTAATGTGAAACAAATTTAAAGAAACTTGGTTTTATTGAAAATATATAATAAAAATATCAATTTGAATAAAAAAAATCAAATTTAATAAAATATTTGTATAACATTTTATAATTTTTGTTTCAATTTGGAGGGGGACGAAATTGCATAATTTTTACAAAAATTGGGATTAAATTGAGACAAAAGATAAAATACAGGGACCAAATTGAGAATGAGAAAATGACACATCCCAAATAGTGACACGTGGCACTGTCACTGCCACGTGACACGATGTCAGCTTGACACGTGGCAAAATTTTAATTTTTTTAAAAATTTAAAAAAAATAAAAAAAATAATTCAAAAAAAAATAATTCAAAAAATCCAGAAGCTGACACGTGACACCCCATTTAACACCGTTACTCCACCACTAACGGAAAGGACTTTATTGAGTTAAATTTTCCAAAATAGGGACCAGATTGAGATAAAAATTAATTAAGGGACCAAATTCAAATTTTGTTACGAAAATGGATACTAAAAGTATAATTTAATAAAAAATTAATATTTAAACCATTTAAAATAATATATTTTAATATTTTAAGAAAGGTGAAATTTAAATTAATCTTAAATGATTTGAATAAACTTTTAGATTATGTATACTCCAAAATTTTCTTATACAGATGAAATATATACAACTTTAGACGATACATCAAATCACGCAATGTTAGACGATGTAACACCATACAATATAACATTAGATAATACAAACATTCAGTACCGTAACATTAGATAATATAACATGAAATTATGCGACATGAAACAACACGACATTAGACAATGCAACATCAAATGATACATCATTAGATGATGCAAATATTATATGCTACAAAACACTAAATTGTGCAATATCAATTTACAATATTAGGCACTGTAAGATCAAATGATACAAGACTTAAAGATGCAACATTAAACAAAACACAAAATTATACAAACATAACACCATAAAACACAATATATATATATATATATATATATATATAACATTAATAATATATGTAACACTAAATGATGCAATATTAAATGATAAAAAAAAAACTTCAATTGAATACTTCAAATTTTGACTCCAAAAGAAAATTTTATTTAAAGTACAAAATGATATCTTGAAATTACTAATTAAAGATCGTTGGAAAATTCAAAGAGTCTGATTTCATGTAATTTATATTTGGAATTTGTTTACCCTTTAAAACCTAACATCAAAAAGAAAAACGATTGCTTATGTGAGAGCTTTTCGAAAACTGAAGTACTAACTTTTAAAATTCACAACTCTTTCATTTTAAAGCATTTCCTTTATGATTTTAAAGAATAGAATGTACTCTTTTAAGTCTTCTAATAAAACTGGCATTAGATTATTCGAAGAAAGTAGAATGTAAGTTATAAAATTTTAAATAATTTATGTTTATCTGAATTCAGTTGAAAGATTGATGTGTCATAAAATTTTTATAATTTTTTCCAGGGTCTGTCCTTATTTTAGAGCATTTTTCAGAAAAGAAATGGCAAAATACATTTAAGCGTGTTAATAAGCAATCCATAAACTCAATGACTAGTAAATAAAATAAGCAATCGTAAATAAGAAAAGGAAATGAGTAAAAGGAGAATATTTTTCACTCCACCCTTACTTTAAACAAATATATATGATGTAAAAGAAGGATAAAAAAAATATTTATAACCAAGAGAAAAGTCTAACAAAAGAAGAATTTTTTTTTATCAAAATACACATCTACTTTTACACATGTTATTGCAATTTTTTTTTTAATTATTAAGAAAATTAATGATGTAAGTTCATACTTGAATAAGTGCAAGGTGTTTATGTTAATATTACGTAAGTTTCAAGAAGATTCTCACTAAACATAATTATCAATATGTGAATGTGTACTTCAAGAGAATTCAAAGAGAGGAGTAGATAATTCAATTGAAACAAAAATGAAGACAACAAAAAATGAACAATAATAGGTAGTAGCATGAAGGAACAAATAATATAAAAGAAGAACATGAATTAAAATAGTAAAAGATGAAGAGAATAAAAAGGGATAAGGGATGGAATGAGGCACGTCACTTGTCGTCCCTTGAACCAATGTTTAAGGTAAGACTAAGAGATAGAACACTCTCAAAAGAGCAAAGCTCACAATGATAGAAATATAAGTCTATTTACTGAAAATTTCAATCATTTACAAGTTGTGTAGATGTTCCCTTAAATAGGCATGAGCAAGGACCTCTTAACAATTACAAAAACATGTTTTTAGAAACTAAGGCAGCCGTTGCAAACCTGGTAGAAAACTTTTGTCGCCTAAACTATCCCAAACAAACTGATTTAATCACCTTTACTAATGTAGTATAAGGATCAACTCAATTACTCCAAGGACGGGACCAATGCAATGAGTAGTTTGAATTCAAAATACATGTTTGGGAGGGGGATTCTTAAAAGCATAAAAGATAGGCAATGAAACTGACTCATTTAGAATGTCAGATTCTTACTCATGCAATTCAAATATATACACAAGTCAAGGCTATGAATTAACTCAACAAACTAAACTAAACTATTATGACTGAGTGCTAATCACCTACATTAATCATGCAAACCTTAAAACTAAACAAAGCAAGGATAACAAGAACTATGCAAAACAACAAAAAGGATTTAAAACAAAAAATAGAAAAATAACCCAGCTAGTACTTGAAAACTCAACAAAACAGTAATCATTTGCAAACTGAAAATCCACCAACACTTTTGAAAAGTAATAAACTAATCTGATTGAATCTTCTTCTTTTTTTTCAATTGAAAACAAGAGTGACACATAGAAAATGGAAATGGAATCAATATCACAATCCTACAATAAAAATTCTCCAGAGAAGTCAAACAATATTATACTAAGTTGTGAAATGCTAAAGTTGAGAAAAAGGAACTAGAGAGAAAAGAAAAAAAAAAGAAAGAAAACAATACAATATTGAACACACAAATCGAAACCAATAAAACAGTGAACAAGAAGAACTATCTTGAAACTTACATGGCAATGGTTATAATCAATTGAAAATCATGATTGAAGTGTAAAAATAATAGTTAACAACATTCATAGAAAAGAAAAAAATATCAAACTTATGTGGACATATTTCATAATAAGCTAAACTAGAAATATATGTTGACCAATAGAAGCATAAACATCATTTTAGCTACAACATTCATCATGAGTTTCAAATTACACAATCTTAAACTAGCAATAAGCTAAACCTTGAACCAAACTGAGATAAGTAATTAACCTTACAAAACAGAATTATGAACTATGAAAACCCATCACCCTAGTCTTGAAAAACACCATGGAGCTCTCCATAATATTCCACCAGCCCCCTTCCCTCATTCTCAAAGAAAATATATATTTTCCACTTCTAAAAGGACTAAAAAAAACACCTGAACCCCCCAACCCCCCAAAACGTAGCCCAACTTCCCCCTCCAATTGCCTCTCAAAATTCCCAATGTCTTAACAAAAGTTGCAAAAGTTGATTTCTCTTTTTCTGAGTGTGGGTGTTGCAACGCCCTCACAAAATTTGTTTTTATTTTGTCTGCTGATGTGGCAATGATACCCAACCCTAGCTCAACTCCTTTTTGAGCCATTCCATGTGAAGCCTAGAAGCCCATTGGGTGAAGAGAGGATATGCTCCAAAGCTTTGCTAAATACACCAAATTTTCAAAGAAAATCTTAAGTTGTTACTACCTTTGTAACTGTTATCATCTTCAAAGTTAAACTGCATCTTGTACAGTGCTCCACAAAATTTTTTCTACCACTTCAATTAAAGCTCTTTGAGTGTAGAATCCAAAGCAAAAAGATCAACTCATTTGGACACATGTAGAGAAAGTTATAATCAAAACAATTAGCAAAGGTCAATGCTGAAAAACTTGCGTTTTTGGCTAGTGTCAGGCGGTAGTTGGGCAACCTAGGGTCGTAACGTGACAGGGGAAAAAATCTTCTTTTAGCTACGTCGGGCGGTACCAAGTCAGGGAGTTGGCGCCTGGCGCCAATTTTGCTGCGTTGTATGATACTAAGTCAGGGAGTTGGCGCCTAACGCTAGTTTGGTTGCGTTGGGCGGTGTTGTAGCTGCTAAAAACTACCTAGAATTCACAAATCTAAGCTAAGATTGAAAGATAAAAGAAACAAAGATGCTAAGGGAGTGCAATATGTAAGACCCAAAAAATTAAATAAATAAATAAATATTTATTTAATAAAAAGGAGAGTAAAGAGGTATTTATATTAATTAATGCAAAGAGTTATGAAAAGGAGTAATGGTAGCTTAAGTGGTTAAGCATGTTGAGTGGTGTTGAGAGGACTTAGGTTCAAGTCCTGTATATGTCATTAGTGTGTTTATTTAATTGTTTTGCATGTGTGCATGACTGTGGAGGGTGATAATATAATTATCAATATGCATAAATTATCAAGAATCATGTGATGGTGTGTTGGTTTTTGCATATGCTTCTAGAAACCGCCTGACGGCATTGAAGGTCCGCTAGGCGATGCATGAATTATGTGTTGCTTTTTGGGTTTTTGTGACAAACCGCTTGGAGGCAAGGGTGACTCCGCCAAGCGACACGAACACTATGCAAAAACGATGTTTTTCATACTTTTCGCGTAGTAGGAACTGTCAGGCGCTGGTTTTATATCGCCAGGCGCTATATTCTTGATTTCTGGGCGCTAGATGCCACAAATTTTTCTAGTTTGCGCAGGTTTCGTAAAATTTTGTTTCCTGATTCGTTAACCGTTCGATTTAGGTGAAATTTTGACAAGAGATTCATAACATGTTGTTATTCACTTTGAACGGTGGAGATTTGCATTGGTTGTATGCAACTAGAGATATAAATCACTCATGATTTGGTTGTTTATTTATCTAATTGACTGAGGATGTTTCCCTATTCGTGATAATTTGATGATTGGGGGTTTTCATGAACATGAGGGTCTTATGACAATTTGGGGTTGGATGCAACGTGTGTTGTGTAGTTTATTACTTTGGCTATTTAATAAATGTATGGGTGAATTGAGTGCAGGTGTATGCTAGAAACATGATTGTATGTAAAGTAGGTGCAACTGGATGATTTAATCATGTATTGGAAGGTTATGATCGTAATAAGGTGCAAGGAAATTATGGAATTCCTAGAAAACTAATGCACCGCCTGAAGATATAGGTGTTGCCGCTAGGCAATGAAAGTTTACTTGTAGTTGTTTGGCTAGTTCTGGGGCAAACTGACATTGGAATCATTGGGGAATGGTTTTTAGTACGAAAATTGCTATGATTGTATGATGCCTAAACGTTCAATTTGGTGTGTGTTGTTGCATGGGTAGGAGTTGGGAATTAAATGAAACTTGGCTTAAATTAAGTTGTGAAAGGAAAGAAAAAAAAATAGGTTCTGTTAATATCACCTTATCACTTGTATGCTTGAGAGATGTTAGAGAATGTTCGTGGAGGTATTTAACAGGTTGGAAGGACACGGTAATAATGCTAATCAACTAATAAAAGGAACTTGTGCTTGGGATGAGAATTATGGGATTTTAATAAATCCATAAATAGGATGTGATACCTCAAATTGAAAATGGTAGTATATGTGCTGTAATATTTGTGTTATCGCAAGTATATTGGACTGCTGATATAAAGATTCGTGTTATGATGTACCTTTTTAGTAACATTAAAGTGATGCTTACTTTCATGATGAAATGCTTGAATGTTTATGTTGATTGGTACTTAGGAAAATGTTATGAGGAATTATGTGGTATGAGAACTGTAATCAAATGAAATTGGTGTGCTAGATGTATGAATTTGTATGGATGATCTTGATGGCTTGGTCAGGGATATGTTGGATTAGTTACGAGCGGGGAGGTTCGTAACGAAGATGTGAGATGCGTGATGGATATGGGCAGGGAGGTCCGTATCTGTTGTACTCTTGTGTGGGGATATGAGCGGGGAGGTTGTATGTTCCATGCTCACACTTGAACATGTATATAATTTTTGCATTGTATGCATTGCATTTATAGTTCATAGTCACATTTTATTAAATACTTCGTGTGCATTCTGTTTTCACTTGAACATTTCTGCAAACACATTTGTATTTCACATTTCTACATTATTTTACTCCATATGAAATTCCAAAACATATTTCATACTACTTATTCATGTGTTTCATTCATTCACATGTGAATTCCATACACTAGAATCCATTTTAGAGTTTAGAAGCATCACATTCATGTATCATAACATGTGTTCTATTTTAGCTTAGTTTAGTTTCTAGAATTAGTTTTAGTGTCATTCTTCTTTCTCATAACATATTTTGGTTAGTTTAAGTTTTTTTTTTTAGAATACTTTAGTTATATTTTCTCCACCAAAATTAGATTGACATATGCTCATGCACTCACAATCTTTGCAATCTCTTTGGATTTGACACCTTGGTTGCCATTATATCACATTAGTGGAGAAATCAAGTTTTTGTTAAATTTCTAAGCGACAATAGCTTTATCAAGTACTTTCCTCCATCATCTAAGAACTGTCATATTACTAAAATCATTTCACCAACTCTGTCAGGGTTGATATTAGGAAAACTAAGAACCCTCATATTACTAAAATCATCACCCCGTACTCTATTGAAGGCTGATATTAGGAAAATTGAGAATCACAATATTGCAAAAATCGTCTTTCCTACTTGTCTAGGGGTTGCTCTTAGGAAAACTAAGAAATAACATATTACTAAAATCATTTCCCCTGCTCAGCTGATGGCTAATCTTAGGAAAGCTAAAAAATAACATATTACTAAAATCGTTTTCCTAGCTTAGTTGGGTGTTGATCTTAGGAAAACTAAGAATCAACATATTATTAAAATTATCAACATACTATAAGCAAATTGTTTCCCCAACTTGTTTGGGAATAGGTCAACATACTATAATTTTTTTTGTATAATTCTTATTCTTATTATAATTCCTTTTATTCATTTTTATTATACTTCTTTTTGTTAGCCTATATTAATGTTATATTTTGTTACCTTTTTTTGCAAATGTTCTATCTTTGGAGGGTTAAAGCATTTGTTTTTTGACAAATTGTTCTTGGGCACTCCAACAAGTTATTTTGGAGTTATATATTTTATACTATAGTTTGTTTTTGTGGTTGAATTACACGTTATACTATAGTTTGTTTTTGTGGTTGAATTACACGTTACAAAAATTATAATATTGAAATTACGAAATTCTTAAATTTTAGTTGTTATATTACTTCTAATATGCATTAGTGAAGTAATATAACTATTTCTACATTTATATTAGTTGAAGTGGTGAACCGATTTGGATTTCAATTTAATTAAGTGATTAGCTTTTGTAGTTAAATATTTCAGTTTCAGTACTTTCAAACATCTTAGATGCAAAAAATATCAAATTAAGTTATATATCAAGCATAAAAACTTTACCAAAATGACAATACTTTATTTGGAACCTATCTATGTCACAACATTTCTGATAAAAAGTCACACTTTGTTTTTGTATTGAATATGTATTACATCAACTAGCAATAGAAAGATTACAAATTTGAAAGTCAATATGTAAAATGACTACTAAAAATAGTGGTAGTACCAATATAATTAAAAAGTTCAGAGGAAATACTACATAATAATATAGTTATGTGCCATTGCAAGGATAATGCATCATTTCTAACAAATATTTCATGATTGGATAAAGACACTAGCCTATATAAGTTCAACACATAAGAAAGAATTCAAAAATTTGAAATTTTAAAATTGAACTTCAAAAAACAACCCAGACTAGAAATTAACAAAAAAAAAAAAACAAGCAATAGGAATTAATTTTAACCCCATTTTTTCTACCAAAAGAACTAATGGATGTAAACTTGTGTATTCGAAATCAGATTAAGAGAGATAACATAAGGATGCAATTATCTCTTCTTCTTTCTTCTTCCACGATCATAATTCTTTTTATTTTTTTCTTTACAACTAGGTCTTAACTCGTGCATACACACGATCTTTTGTTTTTGTTTTTTTTCTTCTTAATTATGTATTAAGAAAAATAATAAATTATTATTACATTTAAAAAATAATAATTTATATAATCTTATTAAGTATACAAAGTTTCTTTATAAGCCTCTTTATTAGAATACTATTTGTAACATCCTGTTTTAATAGTTTTTACGCTATCAAACAAAACATTATATTATGATAATTCAAAAGCAGATGATGAATAGGCCGGTATAAAGTATCAATACAGTCATCAAAAAATAACCATACATGTACTGTCTATAAACACAACCCACACTAAGAAAGGGGTTACAAAACACCCAACCATCTAAGCAAAACAAAGAGTGAATCCTACTGCTGGAAACGCTCAGTCACAACTCAACTCCTATCCAGGAGGGGTGTGTCCTCACCTGCACTTTTGTCTGCTCACGCCAATCATTAAGGCCGATCATTGCAAAAGAGAAAGACACACAGAACAAACATATGCAAGAAGGGTAAGCTAACTTAATTAAGAGAAATCATGCAGTTTATTAATTAAGCATCAATCAAGGTTTATCACATTTATCAGAATTGTTCAAATCACCACAATTATAACACACATTCATGATTCTAGACTCGATATCTGAATTATGTAAGAGACATTGAAGCTCTTGGTGGCTCGCACCTGTGACGGTTTCCAAACTCTATAGAGTTTTGGGCACAAGGGGTATTCACCCAACCACTCCCAGGGTAAGTTCCCTTCACGTCTATGACGGATCGGGTCCATAGACTAGGACCTCTTGCTACTCCTCCCGACATAATCCATTATACTCTATATGAGTCTTAATGGTTATTGGAGCATCAGGATACCACCAAAATGAGTCCTTATGTCCTTACATTCACTAAAGCCATCATCTTTAGAATTTCCCTTGAAATCCTAATTCCATCACATTCTCTGATGAACCAAATTCACACAATTCCATCGCATATACTATTATTCATAAAACTCACGCACATGATAGACAATTATCACATCAATTCAATTAGCATAGCTTCCTTTAATCTAAAACAGAGAAGAAATCCAATTCTGCAGTGAATCTCGCTTAAGCTAGAGGATCTCGCCTGAGCTAGAGAGTTGTCTCGCTTAGGCGAGCCACTCTCGCCTAGGCGAGACTTCAAACAAAGAGCAACCCCAAAATTTGAGCGAATTCTCGCTCAAGCTAAACTGTTTCGCCTAGACGAGAGTGACTCTCGCACAAGCGAAACCAGCTCGCCTAGGCGAGACCTCGCGCAGCAACGGGGGTGAATTTCTGGTATTTTCGCTCAGGCGAGGGCTGCTCGCCTGAGCGAAATCATCAGAATACCAATCTGTTTTCACATGCAAACCACACAGTACATGCCAAATTCGCAATTCACCACACACAATTGTTCCCATTCATCGATCAACACCCAATTCATGCAATTCTAGCCCTAATCAACAATGTTTATGCGAAATTAGAATGAAAGGTTAACTTCCCTTACCATTTTCTGGTGAATGCTTTGGTGAAAGCAACTTCAGAGAGGAAAAGTAGAATTCTTTAGTTCAACCTAAAGAATTCATCATCAAGACACAGGGAATGAATGAACCCTTGATTAAACTCAGAACAGAAACAAAATTTCGAGTTTAAGCTGGAATTGAATCCCAAAATGGTAATGGAAACTTACCTAGAAGGAGGGGAGCTGAGAGTGGAGACAGTAGGAGGTCCTGTTGAGGTCACTCTTCCAGAATTTATTCCAAGTGTAAGGAAAGGGATTTAGATAGAGAGTGATTAAGGGTAACTGTGTAGAGAGTGGTGGTGAGGCAAAGAGAGAAGAGGCAGGAGTGGGGTGTATGTGTTTCAGTGTTCTGGAATGAGAGAAGAAGGAAATAATAAAAAGGGGTATCACATTATTTAAGTAATATTATTGTATATATTTATCTATATTATTTTAAGAATAACCATTTTATTTTTAGTGAAATATAGATTGTAAAATTTAATAATATAAATGTAAACTTTGGATTTAGTAGTTAAACTTAATAATTTAAAACGATAATTATAATATGAACTTATAACGTGTATCTTTTATATTGTAAATATATACTATATTATATTAGAATATATTTAATTATTGTACAAGAGGTGCTACTGATCAGGTTGATTGTTCATTTTATTATTCATTGTTACGTTGTTAAAAAATTAATGAAATGGTTGTGACATAATTAGTGTCGGAAAAATTAACAAATATACGAAATAAATATTAAATTTGGTTCTACAAAGTTTGAAATGGAAAAATGGTTTATGAACCCATGATTTTGCAACCATTGCTTTTATTGGAAGATAAAATTGTGCTCTTTAACATAAATTCAACTCTATAACTCTACAATGCTTAGAAAATAAAATAAAACGTGAGATAGTTAAAATAGACATTAATAATCTTTTACTCATTTCTGAGAAATTTCAGTCAGTATAAAAAAATTTCAAAACTCGGATAATTGTCTCCAAATAATATCAAAGAAACTATTAACACCACATCTATGAAAGGAAACAAAATAAGGTCCATTGCGTTGCTACTTGACAATAAAAAAGAAAATCAAACAAAATATGCATAATATATTTTCCTTACCTGCAATGATTTATCATTTTGTCCCCACACCTAAAGAAGGAAAATAACAAGATGAGCTCAAAGTAATTCACTATGATCTCGTGCAAACTTATTTGGCACTCTTATTTCTCCCTGCCATCAAAACACTTACGTTCATGCCAAGTTATTCTTAAAACTACATTACATTATCTATTTTCTTTTTATTCATGATTCAGGCACAAAAACATATCAGTTACAAATTAAAAGCATTTGTTTCCTTTCTTCCTTTAATCTTTCTCATTTCCCTTACGCACTCTGCTTTACACTCCCAATTATTACTTGAGTTGTCTATTTCTATCTTTGTATAAATATAAGCTAGAAAGACACCCAAATGCTTTAGGATTTGGTTAACATGAAAAAGTTGCTTAAGAAAGAGATGATATGATATAATGATCTTAGTTGATTCTCTAAACTCTTCGATGGTTAACTCAGCAAACCTAAAAATAACACAAAAGAAAAAAAATCAAACCATTAACTTGAACGTAAGAACCAAAATAAAAAAAGAAAAATATTTATTCAACATTTGAAAGCTAAACCACAAATAATTAGCTATAATCAAAAATGGATTTAATGCATAACTAACCTTTTTTATCTATGTCATAATGAATGTCACAATAGAAATAGATGATTATAGCAAAAGATATAATGGGAATCAGATAAAAAAGCAAAGTGCTTTACTAATAGATGAGCATGATGAAAAAAAGATGGAATAAAACTGGTGTAGATAAATTGGGCCTGAGGATAATCCTCTTAATCAGTGATATAGCTAGAATATCTTTTTAGATCGAATAAAATTGGTATTCCAATAGAAAGTTTCTCCTTTGTTGCCTTAGTAAGTAACATACCAGCAGGAGATTTTTCCTTGGCTTCAATAACCTACATTCAATATTTAATCAATTAAAGGGACCACAATGCAAAAATAAAAAACATTGATGCCTCCCAAGGGACCATAATGCCTTTCGATTATGCTTTTATATGTATAAGAAGATTAACAGAACTTACCATCTGAGTAGAACCTAAAAACATCAAGAGAATTATTTTATATCATTATAAACACGGTTGCCGAATGATTTAATATCACTCTCCACCTAAAGATCCAAACATTGGAATTAGCAAAGGTAATACCTTTATGAGGACTTTGTCATTCAAGGGTTTAAGATCCTTGATGTCATTAGTTTTCAAGGATACTGACAATGTCATCATCCTTCACAATAAGATGTTTTGTACCATTGAATTATACCTTAGTACCAGCGTATTTCGAATTCACAACTCGTGCACCAATTTGTATAAAGACAACACATAACATCAAAATATCAATAGGAGACAACCTCACTCTTTCCTCAGAAAATTAAACACAGACCACTAAAGGTTTAAAACCTTTAACATAGTAGCAACATTACCTTCACATTAACATATACTTTTGTCTTCCCAAATGTCTTTCTTTCACCAATAGCAACAACCTCATCCTCTTGAGGCTTCGTTTGTGTGGTTGAGGGAACAAAATCCCACCTTTAATTTTCTCCTCTGCTTCCTTAACTTTTGTCAGTACTTTGTCATCCATAGGCTTAATTGCAACGTACTGCACAATAAACAAAGTTACACAAAGCATTGGATTATCAAAGCACAAACTTAATAAACAAAAATGGTCTAAATGTATTATTCTACTTTTGTAATAAAGAATTAAAAAACTTACTATAGCAATCTCGTTTCTTTCAGCATTAGAAATTCAGCACATTAAAAACAAAGTAATTCATTTTTTTTCATATACATAAGTAAGAATTAGAACAAAATACATAGATATCGTACGGGCAACAATAGTAGCGACTTTGACAACTAAACCCTAGAAGGACCTTTGGGAGATATTCCTAATTCTCACACGACCCAAAGGCCTTTAATCTCATATTTTAGAACAACAACAAAAAATTACGAAAAATGATCAAAATCAAACTTAAAATAAAATAGGAAACTAATAAAAATTAAACCTTATAAACAAAGAAAACGAAGATACCTTAAAAAAAACATTGGGTTGAAGAATACCTAAAAACAAATGTTCATTGAATAAGAAGACCCTTTTGATGAAGAAGACCTGCAAAGACGAAAACAAAATTTGGTTAAAAAAATGTAGAAGATGAAGCTTTGATAAAGAAGAAGGATAACTCAAGCTACTGTATGAACAATACCTTATGTTAAATTGATGTTAACCAAATAAGAAGCAGAAAAAAACTCTTTCATAAAAAAAATGCATTTTGAATTTTGAATCCTCAGAACTCTTTTACTTGCACAGTGTTGGCGTCATGGAGATGGAGAAAGTGCATTTAGAAATGTGGGAAGACAATATCCTCGAAAAAATCATGGGTTTAAAGATTCTTGATTTATATAATAGTAAATTAACCTAAAGAAACCAAATGAAGGATAATAGAACCCTGAAACGTTAATGAAAAAAAGATAAACACATAATTTTCATACACAGTAGAACGAAGAGATTTATATGAATGACATTGCAAAGCTCAAACCTTAATCCGAAAACACCATTAAAGAACAAACTTTCAACCACTACAAAAAATTAAACTATTAGATTAATCAGAAAATACAAGTTGAAGGAGTACAAAATAAATGAAAAAAAAAACACTGGATTCCAAAAATGTTACCTGGTTCATTACAGCAAATACATATTCTTCAATCCAATCACCTAATACATAGCTTCAACCAGCCAAAAATCAAACTAAAATAAGAGTGCATTCTGACCAACTCAGACACGTCCATCATCATGTCTCTTAGAAATAGTGTCTGCGCCATCTGAATTTGGAAATCTGAAATATGAATTTGAATTCTATCATCTGTTCGCAACACAATGCTCATCAATCCAGACACGTCCATCATAACGGTTGAGGAATTGGTTTGCGAATACAAAGATTGAAAAACCTAATACAATAAATCCTTTGAATAACATAAGTTAAATGACAAAAAAGTCAAAATTTGTAAAGTTGGTGGAATAAAAGCATGAATATAAACAAAAACTAAAAATTTTGAAATGACAAAAAAATTAGAAAAAAAGGTATCAAAAATTTATGGATAATGATAGAATGCCTCACTTATTTGACCCAAATTTTACCCGCCTACGTGGCATGAGTTATTTTAATGTTTTGTAAATATGAAAAGAGAACTAACGCGTGAGGTTATGAATGGTTTGTAGGTCACGCGCTGCACGGGAAAACTGAGAAAAAAGAAGTGAACGCTGCAGTTTTGGGAAAAGCGAGAGTGTGGTTTTGGGAGAGAAAATGCAGGCTTTCTGGCTGTTGCAGCTTCTTCCAAAATCGTTGCTAATCGCTGCCGCAGCTCCCTCCGCAATTGCAAGCCCTAATTTTGGTGTTCTTCTTCTCCAAATCAAAGGCCAATTTGGTATGTTTTACTACTCCGATTGCAATCCTGTATTTTTTTGTTGTTCTTCCCTAAATGAAACCCTATTATCGTCGTATGTTCTTGTTCCTCGATTGAAATGCCATTTTTATGTGTTGGTGTTCCCTAAATCGATGCTCTCTTAATCCTAAATGTTGTTGTGGATTGTTAATTCGAAATGTGAACGAGTTTGTGTAAGCAAAAATGCTTCAAATGTACGAATGCTTTTGAAGAAGAAGCGTTTCGGCAGTTAGGGTTGGGTGGATACAAAATGCGAACTGTAGTTGTATTGTTGGATGTTAGAAAGTGAGTTTGTTGGTTTCGACATTTAGGCTTGGGTGGGTACAAAAAGCAAACTGGATTTGTGTTGTTGGATGTTAGAAAGTTAGTTTGTTGGTTTTTGACTATGTTGTGTGTAATTTCATTGATCTGTGCCAAATTTGTTTAAATTAAATTTGGTTAATGCGTTTTATAATTTCAGAGAGCTTATCACATTTCCAGTGATCATTATGTTCAGTTCCACTACACTAGGAACAACCGTTTTGAAATCACCGTGTTTCTAGGGACATGTACTGAACTTAGCATGCAGAAGTATTTGCGCCATGCCGCCACTGAGTCTCATGACACAATCTTTTGTGTGAGGTTGACCAAATATCAAAGTCGAGGGTCTCATCTGGTATATGTCATTTTCAAGTTTTCTATTTTCATTAACCAAATGTTAACCTCACATTAATTGGGATACTGAATTTTTTTTTTATGTTTTTTGCCAATCAGGACCTTAACACCAAATTTGCTACCTTGATCAGGAGCAAGCATATCAATCAAGTCGTTCTTAGTGGTCCTAAAAGTGTTATAGTATGCAAACTTCTAATTTCAGATCCACCCCGCTCCACCAAGATTGGGAATGGCTGGAAGGAATTTTGTAATGAACATCAATTGAAAGAAGGAGATCGTGTGCTCTTTGAAGTGGATCACGTTGATGCCGATGAATTCATTATAGTCTTTGTCAACAAATGTTTGTGTGACGAGTAATTATGATGTTCAAACAATTAGATGTGATGTTATGTATGTTAAAGTTTTTTGTTAAATCTGATATTTGTGTTTTGTGGTGAATGAGGTCCTACTTTAATTATAAACATCTATATTGATGTTTTAAATTATGTGTATTCCTTGTGGTATTAGAATGACATGTACTTTTCTAATTGAATAAGTGTCCTTTTCAAATCCAGTTTTGGTACAAGCAGTACTGAAACTGGTTTTCAAGTGTATTTTTACATAAAAACTAGTTTGGACACAATGCAAAAGCCATCCAAATAATTCCATCAACGTGAATCATCAGCAAACAACTGAAAGAAGTGAGTGGAATTGAAGATAGAAAAAAAACCAACTTTACTGGTACTAGAATGAAGTGTATTTTTCTAAGTGAATAAGTGTCTTTTTCAAGTCCACTTTTGGTACGAGCAATACTAGAACTGGTTTTCAAGTGTATTTTTACATAAAAACTAGTTTGGACACAATGCAAAAGTCATCCAAATAATTCCATCAACGTGAATCATCAGCAAACAATTGAAAGAAGTTAGTGGAATTGAAGATTGAAAAAAAACCAACATTTTTGGTACTAGAATGAAGTGTACTTTTCTAAGTGAATAAGTGTCTTTTTCAAGTCCACTTTTGGTACAACCAGTACTGAAACTGTTTTTCAAGTGTATTTTTACATAAAAACTGGTTTGGACACAATGCAAAAGCCATTCAAATAATTCCATCAACGTGAATCATCAGCAAAGAACTGTAAAAAGTGAGTGGAATTGAAGATAGAAAAAAAACCAACATTTCTGGTACTAGAATGAAGTGTACTTTTCTAAGTGAATAAGTGTCCTTTTGAAGTCAAGTTTTGGTACGACCAATACTGGAGCTGGTTTTCAAGTTTATTTTTACATAAAAACTGGTTTTGACACAATGCAAAAGTCATCCAAATAATTCCATCAACGTCAATCATTAGCAAACAACTTAAAGAAGTCAGTGGAATTGAAGATATAAAATAAACTAACATTTCGAGTACTAGAATGAAGTGTACTTTTTTAAGTGAATAAGTGTCTTTTTGAAGTCAAGTTTTGGTACGACTAGTACTGAAACTGGTTTTCAAGTTTATTTTTACATAAAATCTGGTTTGGAAAAAATGCAAAAGCCATCCAAATAATTCCATCAACGTTAATCATCAGCAAACAACTTAAAGAAGTCAGTGGAATTGAAGATATATAAAAAAACCAACATTTTGGGTACTAGAATGAATTGTACTTTTTTTTAGTGAATAAGTGTCTTTTTCAAGTCCACTTTTTGTACGAGCAGTACTGGAACTAGTTTTCAAGTGTATTTTTACATAAAAACTAGTTTGGACACAATGCAAAAGCCATCCAAATAATTCCATCAACGTGAATCATCAACAAACAACTAAAAGAATTGAGTGGAATTGAAGATAGAAAAAAAACCAACATTTCTAGTACTAGAATGAAGTGTATTTTTCTTAGTGAATAAGTGTCTTTTTCAAGTCCACTTTTCGTACGAGCAGTACTAGAACTGGTTTTCAAGGGTATTTTTACATAAAAACTGGTTTGGACACAATGCAAAAGCCATCCAAATAATTCCATCAACGTGAATCATCAGCAAACAACTGAAAGAAGTGAGTGAAATTGAAGATAGAAAAAAACTAACATTTTGTGTACTAGAATGAAGTGTATTTTTCTAAGTGAATAAGTGTCTTTTTCAAGTCCATTTTTTATACGAGCAGTACTGGAACTGGTTTTCAAGTGTATTTTTACATAAAAACTGGTTTGGACATAATGCAAAAGCCATCCAAATAATTCCATCAACGTGAATCACCAGCAAACAACTGAAAGAAGTGAGTGGAATTGAAGATAGAAAAAAACTAACATTTTTGGTACTAGAATGAAGTGTACTTTTCTAAGTGAATAAGTGTCTTTCTCAAGTCAAGTTTTGGTACGAGCAGTACTGGAACTGGTTTTCAAGTTTATTTTTACATAAAAACTGGTTTGGACATAATGCAAAAGTCATCCAAATAATTCTATCAACGTCAATCATCAGCAAACAACTTAAAGAAGTTAGTCTAATTGAAGATATAAAAAAAAACCAACATTTCAGGTACTAGAATGGAGTGTATTTTTCTAAGTGAATAAGTGTCTTTTTGAAGTCAAGTTTTGGTACGACCAATATTGGAGCTGGTTTTAAAGTTTATTTTTACATAAAAATTGTTTTGGACACAATGCAAAAGTCATCCAAATAATTCC
>Ga0209389_1001309_pt1 | contig 17379 bp, 6 predicted proteins | sample CowpearedBW_FD_187526 | JGI IMG/M metagenome (GOLD analysis project Ga0209389, IMG submission 187526) | Root nodule microbial communities of legume samples collected from California, USA - Cow pea red BW (SPAdes) (version 2) | ecosystem: Host-associated > Plants > Roots > Nodule | place: USA...
TATCATACGCACATGCAAACGCAATTTTTTCTTGTTTCTCTTTAGTATATATACTCTCTGCATAGTCGTGTTCTGTTTTGTTTCTTCATTCACAAACCTAGTTGTTACTCTCCTATTACGACGACGCAGGTAATTTTCCATTTCATTTCTCGGGGAAAGGATACGGAGGAAATAAATCAAGAATTCACTAAAATCTGCAACAATTTTTTTGCTGTTATTCTTCTGTCAGTTCTTCCGTTGTTTTTTTGCTGTGTGAAGTGGCGAATGTAATGATCTCGTTGTTTCTGTGTTGATTGTTTTGTTGTTGGTTGCGTGCTGGACTTTACCTTATTCTTTCCTGTTAACTAACAGTGTTTTCAGAGTTTGATTTCTGAACTGATTTGACATTTTGCGGTTGTGATGTTGTTGGTGCAGATTTAGTTCAATTTGTTCGATTGCGATGGCTAGGAAGATGCTTATCGACGGTGAGGCTGAATCGGTTCCAGGTGTAGAACAAGGGACGAATTTTGACTTCGACTTGTTTATTATTGGGGCTGGAAGTGGTGGCGTTCGTGCTGCTAGATTTTCATCGAATTACGGAGCTAAGGTTTTTAACTGTGTTGGCGCTTAACAGTTAGCTCATGATGTTATGTAATTATATTGCTAAAGATGTTTAATCTGTGTAAACAGCTTTGCTCTTGAGGATCTGAGTTATTGAAGCTTTTCTTGATTTTTGGAGTGTAATGAGATTTTTTAAATGTTTGAATAGCTTTAGAAGATCGTTTTCGAAGTCCTAATTCTTAGAAGGACGAGTTGTGTATATTTTAATGCCAAAATATTAAAATGTAACTAGTACGGAAGGACTCACTTTTCTTATTGACTTAGTTAATCTATCGTTTTTGAGTGTTATTCACTGACGTATTTTACTTGTTTATTTGTTGCCTTATGTTTAATATTCTGCATTCTGTCTCAGAAGGTGGGAATTTGTGAGCTTCCGTTTAATCCCATTAGCTCAGAAACAATTGGAGGAGTTGGTGGAACGTAAGTCATAAATTTGACATGTCTTTCCTTTCTATTGATTATTTTCTTCAGTCACTTTTCTATCTTTCTTTTTACATGATGGAGACATTCCTTGTTAATTACCCTGTGGGTAAAAACAACTGGTGTATGCTTGAAGACAACTCTCCACTTAGAGATGGGTTTCAAATTCTTCATACATTTTACGCTACTTTGCTTACCAACTTTTATGCGATTGGTATTAAGATAATGACTTGGTCATTTTAGTTCTTATGAAACATTTGTTCTCAAGCATGTTAAATGCTTTGCTTGTGTTAACAGCTGCTTGCAAGTTTGTTACTGTAATCAGATGCCTCAATTTTTCTATTCAACTAAATTCTAATTTGATGTGTATCTGTCAAATCTTTTACGTAATGTGCATATGGAATTGCCTTTTGCTAGATCAAACATTCACATTGCTCTTGTATATCTTATTATTCTACCCTTTATAGCTTTCCAGGAGATTTTTCTCATTTTATTTTTTCTTAAATGAAATTTTGTTCCCAGGTTTGCTAAATAAATTTGTGTGTGCTTACTTGTTCAGTTTTTCTCCTTGATTGTGAAGATTGTATTAGCATTTAAGTATGGTGCCATAGCAATGTGGCTCGGTGGATTTTATGCCTCCATAGGCAATTTTGTGTAGAGTGGACTGCTATGATGACACCATAGCCGTGATGACATGTTTATAAGGTGGAAGTTTGGCATTCCAAATCCACCATATTCTGCCATCTGTCACTGATAACACTGTACTATATAAATCGTAATATTGGCTTAGCTACATAATTTAGTAAGGGAAAAGACTAGGAATATCATTATAGATAATCTTCCACAATTTGATCTATTTAGGGGGTATTTTGTTACTTAACTTACAATTATATTGTCTCATGTAACAGCCTTCTCCAACTCTAGCTAAACCCAGTCCATCTTACTGTTGTAGTTCTATTTTACCTTAATTGTCTCCACTCTCTCCAGACTGATGAAATTAACTTCGGGAAAATATTTTGAATGTTAGATAATAAAACCACCCCTGTACCTTGCAAGATGGTGCATACTAGATAATAAAAGCATTTATGTACTTTCAGCTAAAGGGAAACCATTTATGGTGACTCAATTTCTATACAAGCAAACTGATGTCAGTATTTCATTCCGTTCTTGTCATGACAGAGAACCTTTATTTTTTTTAATTTGGTTTAAGGGCTTATGATACTTGATAGGATGTAAATTATGACTTGTGAGCTTTAAAATATAAAAGGAGCAATATTATGAACTCATTTTTACCACTTGCAAAATCGGTGGAAATTGGGAATGAAATTATGTAGCAAGTTATTTATACCATGTGTACTACAAATCACTTTGTCCAACTGACTGCAAAGTGCAATGAACAGCATTTGATTTTTGGATCTAAAAGTCTTCTATAAAAGAATTTGGAGAAACATAGAAGGAAAATCTTGCTTTAGTTGATTCTATTGCAATTTGTTTTTTGATACAGCATTATGGTATTGATTGGTCCATGTAGCTAACCTGACGTAGGGTTGAATGGTCATCCACATTCTGGGGAAGCATATCCTGACTCTCTCTTTGTGCTGTAACTCAAACATTTTTATGATATATCAAAAATTAAAAGTCTGGTTTCTTCAACTTTTGTATTCTTTCTGTGTGGTGTGCTGGTTTGTTTGCATTTTTATAAATTTCCTGCTTTTTCTGAATATTTTAATTTAATTATGATGTATTAGGAATAACCCAAGTCACGAATTGATTAGAGATAGACCCTAAAAAGAATGTAAGCAGGGATAACCCCTATCTTACAAACCAATTTTGTAGCATTGAGCTAGACCTAAATTCACATCTAATATGATATTAGAGTCTATTGTAAATTCTTTAGAAAGGGTTATCCACACACCAAGCCTAATAGTGTTGGGTGTGAAGAGGATGTATTGGAACATAAGTCACAGCTCGGCTGGAGAGGCAGTTTGAAAAGAATATACAAGTGGGGGGAACAACCCTCACCTCACAAGGTGGTTGGGTGATGTTTAGTTAGGTTCAAATCAACGTTCTAATATAATGAACTTACTTGAAAAAGATAATTGTGTAATAGAGGCACGTTTGCTCTAAATCCTGTATTTCATTCTTTAGCTCTCTCCTCAACGGCCTTTGGTATTCCTTCAACTATTGTTTTTGATGAAAATGCTTATAATTTTTTATTTTATTTTGAAGGTGTGTTATTCGTGGTTGTGTTCCCAAAAAGATTTTGGTCTATGGAGCATCGTTTGGAGGTGAACTCGAGGTAAGGATTTGTTTTTAATCAATTGATATTAACCTATATTAGTTATTAGGTACATAACACGATTGTTGCAATATTTTGCTCTCTGTAGCTGTTGCCTTGAGCTCTACTTGTACACTAGATCTTGCAACAATATTTTTCTTTTTTACCTTTCCAAGACACTTTCCTCCAATTGAAACACAATTTTCGGGAAAAGATTTTTTTCTTTCATATCTCTAAAAGGAATAAGTCAACGCTTGTTTGTTTAAGCTTAGGAAAAAGGGTTTTTCAGTTATTACATTGAAATTTGTTATCATAATTTGATAAATTTTGGTAAATCAGCAGAAATAAAAAAAATCAGTTTTTTAGTGTATTTTAGATGGCTCGAAATATTAGCTTGAAAAATAAGTCTATATCATATATATGTATTTTATAATATTGTGGTTTTAGTTGTCCATTTCCTTTTTCTGTTCTTGCTGTAGCTGTTTGGGCAACTGCAACAGTATACACTCCTGCAATCGTAATGTACCTTTTTTGACTTTTTTCACGCACACAAACACAGCTGCCATTGTCAGCCACTACCTGCCACTGTCCTACTTCTGCCAGTGGCAACTTTGAGGTGGCTTTTCCGATGAACCGGAAGTATGTCCGCCTTGTCAAGTGTGACTCTTTTCAGCTGGTTCCAAAGGAAAAAACTGCCTCACCTTTCTTCTCTTTGTTTGGAAAAGTGGGTTTGAGTTCTACTTTTCTCTCTAAAGTTTAGTTTTTTCACTATTCCGGAAACATGGTTCATTCCGGCCTATTTTGTCCATTTCTGGAACTCCAACCATAACTTCAGAGAAACTCAATGGCAAAAACTATCTCTGCCTGTCAGATTTTGTGGAACTATGGTTCCTTGTTCAGGGATATCACAATCATTTAGAGAAAGATATAAATGAAGTGTCATCAAACAATTAAGAGTGGTGGAAAAAGCTTGAGAAATTTGTTGAAGATAGCATGTTGTGATGAATTATTAAATGAGGTGGGACCCTAATCAGATGGTTGCAAGGGAGCCAGCTTAGGCAACCATAATAGATCGAGAAGGATGACCATGTAAGGCATAATACCAATCAATTTTGTGGTCGAGCTTGTGACAATTTTCACACTTGTGACGTCTTTGTCTAGGTTGCAAGTGTGATTATGATCAACTCGCCAAGATATTGATGCAAAAGAGTCATTAAAGGTGACTGAAGAAGGTATTTCAATGGTTGACTTACCTGGCACACGCAATAGGGTGGAACAAGTGAAATTAAAGGTAGGCACAACTAGGGATCCCAAAATTTGATCACAAATGTGTGAATAATCATCAGGAAGTCCATGTATAGCCAACAACTTGAAGAACTATCGTTGCTCTAGCTTTTGGGAAGGAGTGAAGGCAGGAGGTGATAACTCATTAATGTCAGAAAAGTTATTTAGGATATTTTAACAAACACCGTAAAGACATTGAGTATCATTCGTGTAAAACCGTGTTGTCTGTTTCCAAACTTGTAAACATGTCTCATAAGTGCAAAATAATATTTTTGATGATAAATGAATTGTAGACTTATGTACAATGCATAATTGAGCATCAATTTTCAAGCAACGAGAAAGCTCATTTTAGCAATAGTGGGCACACTTTGATTAAGACGATCAACACAATCCTAACTCTTAAGCCAAAGTCTAGTGTTTGATGCACAAGTATCATATTTAGTTCCATCTAATTTGTCAATGGACGGATGCACATTGACATAATTGATATAGATGGGCGAATCATATGTAGGAGCAGCAAAAGAGGCCATGGATAACTGTAGAGACAAAAAATAATTATCAGGATAGAGAAACAACCCTAAAAAGAAGTGAAAAATTCCCACGAACTTCTATCAAGATGAAAGTTACAAATCTAGAAAGAGGATGTAGATACGAGTCTAACATTGGTGGTTGCAGCCCGAGAGGAGGCCAAACGCACTGCCATGTGTGGTGAGAAGTGGCAGTGACGATGAGGGTTAGAGTGGCAGCATGCATGCGTGTCACAACTTTGATTGCTACGATCTTTGCGGTGTGGTGGGTGCCTGGCTTGGATGATCGCAACCATGACCAAATAACAATGGCGAGGTAACAACCGCGTGGTGGGACCAAACTGGGTAGTGGCAAAAAACAATAATTGGAAAAAACCTAAGAACAATGCCGGAAATTAAAAAGGAACAACTTCAGGAAAAAAAAAGAATTAGCATTGGTGAACAGTGGGTTCACCAAGGGGTCAAGGATTAAGCCTAGCTCTAGGTACCATGTTAAAATAAAAGAGAGAAAGGCATAGACTGAATTCATAATGTGTGTGGAGCACATAGGGCTATGCATTTATAAATAGGAAATACGAAAGGGTGTCCCTAAACCCGTTCCATTAACTTTGTGGATCAAACAACTTCTTTAAAAACTATAGTTCTGTGAAATTCAGCCAATGAAATTGTATTGTGATAATCAGGCAGCCCTTTTCATTACCTCTAATCCAATGTTTCATGAGATAACATTGCCATTCTGTGAAAGAGAAGCTGCTTCCCAAGGAGATCACTACTGAGTTTGTCAGCTCAAATAATTAACTTATATTTGTACTAAATCCTAGGGATCTCGAATTGAATTTGTAAGTTCCAAATTTGGAGTACACAATTTATATTCTACAACTTGAGGGAGGGCTACATAAACATATGTATTTATTGTGTCTTGCAGTAGTCAGTAAGTGTTGGATTTATATGTAATCATATCTGATGTTATGTAGTTACATTAGGATTGCTTCAATTTTCATCAAATATGTTATGAAAAATAATACTATATTTATGAGATAGTGTATTGGTTTTCCCTTTATGTTTTTAATTCATGCAGGTTCATAATTATTAAAATATTATTGGTGTTTCTTACATCATCTTCTGTATACATTTTACTAAAATGTATGATTGATCTTTGACAGGATGCCAGGAATTATGGGTGGGAATTGAATGAGAAGGTTGACTTCAATTGGAAGAAGCTCTTGCAAAAGAAGGTATTTCGTGATTTTATTTTATGTTTAATGATATAAAGTTCTGTTATTTTGTCTAGATTTTTAAAATCAGATTCGTATCCCTTCCTTAAAGATATACTTTGGATTGCCTTTGATTTTCTAGATGTTTTTGTTATAAACATTACGTGCATGTCCTCCTACTAGTTTGCTTATAGTAAAGCCGAAAACAGCTTATTTAGTATTAGTTTTTAACCATGTCGAATGGTGTTTTTGTGATCAATGTAATGGTCCTCACCTAGCAAGGTAAAACTTTGTTGTTGTTTTTATGGGTGTTGTTGGCTGTTCAATAACTTTTGTTTTTGTCAAACGGCAGACAGATGAAATAAACAGATTAAATGGAATTTACAAGAGGCTGTTATCCAATGCGGGGGTTAAATTATTTGAAGGCGAGGGAAAGATAGTTGGTCCGAATGAGGTTGAGGTGACACAATTGGATGGGACAAAACTGTCCTATACTGCTAAGCACATATTAATTGCAACTGGTAGCAGGGCTCAACGTCCAAATATTCCAGGACAGGTGAGTTTGCTTGTTTTGAAATATTATTGCAAAATGATCCTACTGACACGATTGTTCCTTTTATGAGTAAGTATTTTTAATGTATCTTAAGAATTACAACAAGATTACGGTAGGAAAGAGAGGAGAAATAGTGACTGAATTGTAAGATGTTAGAATTATATAGTGTGTTATAGTTAGATCAAGTACTTGGATGTTATAGTTCAATCCAAGTAAACTAGCTTAACCGGACTAATGACCATGAGTGTTGTTGTTGGTGGATGGTAAGAAAGTCAAAAATCCATCATATACGCATGGTGGGGGGCATGGTGACAATTGGTGGATAAATAGAATATGTAATATATGTAAAAGTACTAAAAAAAGTGTTGATATAAATAAAATCAAAAATCAGTAAAGATAAATTAAAAAACTAAAAAAGTTAGCTAATACTAAAAATTAGATGTTGTTAGATGATATATTTTGTTTAGTAGTTGGGCTCAGCCCATTATGTATTTCTAGGTTTGGTCCATTATCATTATAAATAAACTATCCTTTGTGTAGGGTTTACAAAAGGGAGATTAATCCCAAAATCCTTTTTCATCTTATTTTACAGATGTAAATAAATAAAACTAAAAAACATAAATAAAAAACTAAGCAAATAATAAATGTATAAACTAAGGAACCTTAGACACCAATAATAATGGTTTACTTTCCTAGAAAACACGAGAAGTTTCTTGAGTTCACAATAACCAACTCCTAACAAAACGATAAAAACATAATACAACATAAAATAAATTCTCTGGCCTCTTCCTTATGCCCAACGTAATACTTTTCTTCTTTGTTATCATGAAGTGAAGGATAGCCTCTTCTTATCCATCACAATGAGCAACTCCTAACAAACTCATTCATGATTTTAAAACAAGAAAAACAACATCATAATTTCATAAATACCTAACAAACTCATCCAGGAGTTTCTGGCCTCTTCCTCATGTACTTTTCTTCTTTGTTATCATGAAGTGAAGGATAGCCTCTTCTTATCCATCACAATGAGCAACTTCTTAAAAATTCGTTCATGATTTTAAAACAAGAGAAACATCATAAATACCTAACAAACTCATCCAGGAGTTCAAAACAACAAAATGATAAAAACACAATGCAACCGTAAAAGAAGTCTGTAATCCTCTTTCTCAACCCCCAGCTTCCTTGTTTTGCTTAAGTGAAAGCATATCCTTCTCCTTCTCTCTCGGGCTCTTCAAAAATTAAACATGATCTCTCCTTTGAATTATCATCCTCACATTTTCTTGGACTAGTACTTGCTTCTTTTCTGTAGATCCTGTCACTGCTTGTTCTTTTAGATGTTTGGGTAGCTGTAAGAGTATCACTTCCACTTGTTGGCTCCTTTTTTCTTTTTATTTTCTGCCTAGAAATTTGATCTCATGGAGAAGAAACAAGCAGCAGGATACAATTGTTAGATCAAATGAAGTTGAATAATCGTGTCAACAGCTGCATGCAAAATTCCCTGGCTTAGACGACTTCTCCAACAATTACAGATTGGACATACGAAGGGACTCTGATGCAACCTGATGCCTAGATTTCACAAGAACAGATAGTCCACCGCAATAACAAATCCGTCATTAAGAACACATAGAAGATGAAAATGAAGAAGGTTGAAGATGAAAGGCGTTACAATCAATAATGATTAATGAGTCAACGAGGATCCAACACAAGGATCATGAATTGTTGATGAGAATCAATAGTTCCATCTCATAAAAGAGTTATACTCTCTCTTAAGCAAAGTTTATTTGTCTTCAAGTAAGGGGCACCAATGTATCTGTAGATCCTTGGCCATAATTAAGTCCTAGTTAGAGTTCAGCTTGTTTGGGCCTCTTCTAAACATACTTAAGCCCAATTAAAAACATCACTACATTTAAAATTTAAAATTTGCACAAAACATAGTGTGCCCATTGTCATGGCTTGCTTGAGAGAGCACAAGACATTCCTAGAAGCCACATCTATGTCTTTGTTCATTTAGCCGAAAGTTAGTAAGTAACGGAAATTGAGTTACTAATTTTGTCTCAAATTTCATGACAATACAGTTGGGGACAGAATGGTTTTGATTGATGAATTTTAAGTTGTTCCACTATCCCTCACTCATCTCCGAGAAATGCTTCTTCTTCATTATTGACATTCACATTCTTATTGTGCAGGAGTTGGGTATAACATCTGACGAGGCACTAAGTTTAGAGGATCTTCCTAAAAGAGCTGTGGTTCTTGGAGGAGGGTGTGTCTTTATCTTTTTTATGTTTTTAGTTAAACTACTTGGTATCTCAGGTGGTTACTTTATGTTCCATTTTTCAGTTATATTGCAGTGGAATTTGCATCTATATGGCGTGGGATGGGTTCTGAAGTTGATTTAGTTTTCAGAAAGGAACTTCTGCTAAGGTTTGGCTTTCATATACTTATTTCGTGTTTTAGTTTTTAGTGGTCATAATGGAGCCTTCTCGATATGTGTATTTTTCCCCTTGTTTGCTTTTTAAGTTTTAACATTAGCAAATCAATGTAGACATATATTTAACTGGTGTGGAAACATTTTTTTCCTTAACCTCGACATTACTTGAAACACTTAGCAAACAGAAGTGGTCTTTACTTAGTATTGGTAATACAAATGTTGAAAGAATTAGTGCCATAATAGGTCACGGAGGATGGTACTACTTTGCCACCATGTTGAGAAGAGAGAAAATGAGAAGGAATATTATGAATTTTGTGTGTACACAAGATTATTCTTATTTTTAATGAAGAGAAACAATCATAGGAAATCAAATGAAGTCTAATAATGTGAAATATTTGCAAGATATTTCCCTAACCCAATCCGTACCAAATCATATATCTCCCTCCCTATTTAATTATCTCTTTTCTCAAATAATTATATTGTGATTGAAAATAAGATAAATTCTAAAATTTGACAGCTTGGTATATTTATGAATGGTTTGACAATTATAATTTCATCATCCTAATGTAATGGGTTTTCTATAACATACAATATTGTATTAGAACTGCGTACATTAAAATTGAGTTCAATAATTATGGGTTACTTCTGAATCATAAGGAAGTGGAAAATGATATAGAGGGAAAAATGGAAAGAAGGGAAGATACCTGAAAGGACGGGAACAGAACAATAAGAATTTGTCATAGATAGAAAATGTTTAGAAGCCTTGATTTATTTTGATGATAGTTATTACGGAAAATAAGATAACTCTTTTTGTTGCAGAAATTTGAATGTCTAACATTTCATCTGTCTAATAGTAGTATTGTTTGATGCATAGAAGTTAATTTCGTAGTATACACACTTCTTAGGTATTTGGATTGTGGAATGTTTTGTTGTATCATTTCCTTGCTTTTTTACAACTAGCATTTGATTTTTCAAGCTATTCCTAAATATATTTCAAGAAATTCTATTAAATGTTGTATTCAATAATTCACGTGCTTTATTTAGAGACATCATTCCAAGGAAAATCTTGGATGCATATATTAACTCTAGAAGGGGGAGGTTGAATGGTGTTTACAAACTATTAGCAATTGGTAGACAAGCATCTATACTTTCAAAAGACAGTCTACAAGTATAATAGAAGTATAGAAAAAACTCTTTATATTGATTCACCCACCTTAATTCAGTCCTTTAAAAGACTCTTTTAATTCATTATAATGAAATTCATTACAATGAGTATTTTTCCTTGTCACTTATGAGTTACACGAGTTCATAATGTCACTCTTTGACAAACCCTTTTAATCTCCTATATGAGATTAAAAACGTTAATTATTTTTTCACGCTAAGCCACTTTTGGTTTTCACGATTATTCTTTAGGTACTAGTACTGGCTACAAACAAAGCTGTTTAAGGATAACTATGGGAACAACTCTCGTAGAGACAACAGAGTTATAACTTCATTGGGTAAAAGATGCTGCAATTGTGTTCTCTCAAATGCTAGAACACCAAGTATTCTTTGATACTAGGTCAATTCCAGCTTTCATAAGTATTCTTTGGTTATCACTCTTGGTTACAAACAAAGATATTTGTTGGATAACTACAGGAATTATTCAAGTATAAAGGATATTGAATTTAGAGATTTAAACTTTACTAGGTGGGGGGTATTGCAATTGATTTCTCTCAAATGCTAGGTCTGACAAAAGGTCATAGCTTATACTATTGTATGAGTGTTTGGATGATTTGAAGACTCTTTTTTGCTTGAACAATTGTTTCTTATGTAGGGATGGCAACGGGTCACTATGGGCATGGATAGTGCCTACCCGCAACAGAACAATCTACCCGTTACCCTCCCTTGATACCCTCCTCTGTTACCGGTGGATACTCGAAGATATTTAATAAAAGATATTTTATAAATTTTTAAAATAAAATTTAAATAAAACTACAAAAAGAAAATATAAATTAAATTAAATATAATTTTAATTTTAATTAAATTTAATCTAATAGAATATTTATTAAATTTTAATTAAATTTAACTTAAAAAAATATATATTAAATTTTAATTTTAATTTTTTTGCGGATAACGGATACCTGCAGGTATGTATAATATGATAACTGTACCCGATCCGTTTTTGAACGATATTAAAATATTCGCTACCTTGGGTATCAATTATCCGCTACGGATTTTATCCACGGATACCCGCGAGCACGAGTATTTTTGTCATCCTTAGTGTTATGGTTATTGTCATTTGTCTTTTATAGGCTTTAGACAAGTATATGTAGCATAGACAATCTTTTTATCTTTGAAACCAATCTAGTGATCTTCATATCTTAGAAGCAAATAAATTCGATCCTTGCTGAATATTCAGTTTATTTTACACTGGTCTCAGATGAAATTAAAATGTTTCCAGTAACAGAGCATTGGATGCTAGATAAAACTGTTCATGAAAGATTTCTATAGATTGTAAAGACATTAGATGGTCTGTTGTTCTTGTCTATATAAGTTCATATTACCTAAGTTGTTTTAATTCCAATGTATATTTTTTTACTTCATGGTATCTTATTTAATCTTTTATTACTTCCAAACTTAATCTTATTTGTTATCATCAAAACAAAGTGTAATGTTGTTCTTAACATATTTGAGTTCTGAGTTTTGATGTACAAAGACTTAACTATCCCTAACTCTCAAATTTTGTCGAGTTGAAAAATGTGAAAAATCCTAGTCAGGGAATTCTTGTGAGTTGTGACGAAAAAAGGAATATTGCATTCTTGAGAATGCTAAACTCTCATTATGAATCTGAGTCCCGCCATATCAACATGGTGGAAGTAGTAAGATATGGGGATACATTGATGAGAACGGAATATGTTTAGGTTGTTCTGATCGCAGATGAAATTGAAGGAGAATAAAGAGAAGAGAAGAGATAGGGTTGTGTGATATCGTTTTTGTTTTTCAGGATGTAAAAACTGTTTGATAAAATAATATTTAGAGAGTAGTACCAGGAGATGTATACGTATAAGAACGAACGAGTGATAGAAAATTGAAATTAGAAAATCAAGGCAAGTTAGAGATATTCTGATACTTTGGTTTTAAAAATTTAAGAGATATTAGTTTTGAAAACAATTTTCCAAAACTACTCTTACCAAAAAAGTATTTTTATTTTCTGATTTTGAAAATAAGAAACATACAGGGATGTTGTTTTCTTAGAACTGGTTTTCGTAATAGAAATTTAACTTAGGTCGTTAGTAGCACATAGGTTTCATCTCCAACATGTATTTGAATTCAGAAAATCAAGTTATAATCATTTACATAAAATTTACCTTGTCGAGTCAGTCTGTTTTGATGAGATTCATATCTGTAGGAAAATTAATGGTGGTTAATGATATGCCATTGACAATTGTGGGAGTCAACGTACTATTGGAAAAATTAGAGTCAGTACACAGTTTCATACTTCAGTATTGTTCTTGCAAATGTATTTATTCTTTCGTGAGTATAATGCTCTCACTCATTAAGTTTATGTTAATTTTTATAAGTTTATTTTAAAGTTTCTTTCATTATTTTCTACTTAATGCTATCCAGCTTTTTGGTTAGTAAAGTTAATTACAGTGAAGCTTGCATGGATTTCTCCACGTGTTGGTGAATCAGTTTGCCTTTTATTTCTTTGATCCTGAAAATGCTATCCTTCACAGAAATTGTTGGCAAAATATCCAAAAATCCACGCTCACCCCACTTAAAACTTACGATTTAATGATTTATTTCTGAAACATTGTTGCTTTCAGCAGTGGAAGTGCTAGTTTATTTGTTCCATGTATGTGTGGTAGTGGTTGCAAGAAGGCTTGTCAATTATACAATATTTGCTATACCACTAGCTATTAATAGGTTGCATTTTTCCTTAGTTTTTGTTAGCATCAATTTTTCTGTCTGTAGTATACATTACTCCCTGCTGAATTATGCTATTGCAGAGGTTTTGATGATGAAATGAGAGCTGTAGTTGCAAGAAATCTTGAAGGCAGGGGAATTAATTTACACCCAAGGACCAATTTGACTCAGGTATATCCTTTTGGGGTTTGTAGCTCACATTTGTAGAACTTTTTCAATTTTTTTAGCTGGGGGCTTTTAGCTAATTTAACAAATTTCGTTTTTTTAGTTGATCAAAACAGAAAATGGAATTAAAGTTATTACAGATCACGGTGAGGAACTGATTGCAGATGTTGTACTATTTGCCACTGGTAAGGATACTACTGAGAAGAAATATCTCAATGTTGTGTATCTTAGACACACATGAATGCTATTTATAACGGGGTTAAATAAGTTTTTTATACTTCCAAAATTGTCTTATATTGAAATTTTTATCTCCAAAACTTTAAACATTTAATAAATATGTTAATTTGGTTCTGGTAGTAACTTTATTTTTCTTGAACTTGGAGTGTTGAAATGTAATCATCCTACTCTGATTATTGCATATATGCTAGCATGTGACACTATCAAAACTAACGTGTCAACACTATGAATTCGAAAACAGATTAACTTATCTGCATAAGATTAGCATTATTAAATGTTGAGTATTGAAAACATTTTGGAGGTACTGATTTTTGAAGGTATTAGAAACTTATTTAACCCTTTTATAATATGTAGTTAGGAAGCACACATGTCATATGTTTCAAGCTGTAAAGTCATCTTAATTGTGACCTCTTTGGAGATTGCTTTAGTTGGAGCCACAATACCTAAAATTCAACATATAAATTAATAATATGCTGAAAACTCAAGTACAAGGTCATGAAGATTAATTATGTTAGTACTTCTCTGAAGCTACAACTCCTAACCATTAAAGAAACAGAACTAACTAATTAATTAATAGGAACTAGACAATACAAGAATATCAGTAAAAAATTATGACTGGACAACCCATCAACATGTCTTCAAATTTAATTCACTATGATAGTTTTAATTAATATTCCACAAAAACATTGGCCAACAGAAAGAAATCCAACCTGTTCTTGACTTGTCATGTTGGATATGTATTTGATTCACACACACACACACACACACTTGGATATGTATTTGATTCATTTTTTCTGCAACTCGCTACCATCTCAAAATCCTCTTCATCTTTATTATTATACTTTATCTTCTTTTCTTAACTGTTTATCTTTTTCAATCTACCCTCTTTTATCTCTGTGTAAACTAAATGTTTATGTTTGTCTTAAAAGTTGTCAATATTTAAAATAACCTTGTATCATAATTTAAATTATTCATAGTAAATCCAAAATTTTATATATTTAAAAAAGATATTTATCATGAATATATTTCTTGAAAATATATTCTTCTTTACTATTTTTCTGTTGCTGCAGGGAGGGCTCCTAATTCTAAGAGGTTGAATTTAGAAGCTGTAGGTGTTGAGGTTGACAAAGCTGGAGCAATAAAGGTTGACATAACTCTCCTTTAATTGCCTGATTCCTTGAAGTCTAGCCAGAACAAGTTATTCTCATTTCAGGATCTGTATTATAGGTGGATCCATTTTGATTCTATAGTATATTGGTCTCTGGTTATATAGATACAAACATAAGACTTTTTCTACTTGAATAACAATCTGCAAATGCCATAATGTAGTTGTTTTGACTGGTGTGCCGAGTCATTGATTAGAGAACTCCAATAAATTCTAAAGTATAAAGGAATTTGTATAACTAATCCCTTCCAAGTAGAAGTTAAAGCTGTAGGATGTTTACATGCCTTTGAATAAGTGAAGGAAAGTACTATTTAGCAGTCAAAATCTTCTGTTTATTGAAGCATTCTCTTATCAGTTACTTTGTGAGTAGGAATATAGATGTCTGAGTAAATTGATATTTAAGGTTATATCATCTTAAACGGTTTTGTTGATGACTGGATATTGAATTGAACAATTGTTTTAAGAGCTAGAGAATGATTATGACTCTCATAGTTTTAAATGTTCTGCGTTCCTTTGTGGTTTAGGTGGATGAGTATTCACGCACAAGCATACCTAGTATATGGGCTGTGGGTGATGTCACAAACAGAATGAATCTTACACCCGTGGCCTTGATGGAGGCATCGTGCTTTGCAGTAAGTATTTAAATAGTTTGTGGATAAGCATACGTATTTATTATCTGTTCTGAGTTGGTGCAGTCAGCTATTGGTTGGTCTAATGGTGCTCTTATTTATTGTTGTCTAACATGAATTTGTTTTGCAGAAAACAGTATTTAATGGGCAAGCAAGCAAGCCAGACTACAGTAATATTGCATGTGCAGTGTTTAGGTGTAGTTTCTTTTTGCATTTTAAAACTGAGTGGTTAACTATTTTGAATGTTAATTTATGATGGTATATCTCCTTCCCAATTTTATCTCTAACCATTTTGTTTTTTCTTTTCATGGTTCTGCAGCATTCCACCACTTTCTGTAGTTGGTCTCAGTGAGGAGCAGGCAATAGAGCAAACCAAAGGTGATCTGTTGATTTTTACATCGACCTTCAATCCTATGAAAAACACCATCTCTGGGTAAGTGTAGGGACTTGAATTTTCACCCACTTTACCTTTATTTCAAGCCAACTACTTGCAGAATTCATGACAACTTGGATCAGAACAAAGTTTCTGTAGAAAATATTATTTATTACGCATAGTTTAAATCCTTTCAGCATTTTTTATTTATTTATTTACTCCATTGCAAATCATTGTTTTGGATTCTAAAAGAGGGACGTTACTGGTAATCTGGATCTATGTTAGCCTCCATTATAATGACTACTAAGTATTAGTTGGACCGAGTATTAGTTATGTATGTTGCAACATAACTTTCTTATCTAGATTATTTGCTCATATTTTGTTAAACTTTAGGAAAGATAAAAACATTGAGCTGAAACCGTAAGTTTTTTGAGATAGTATATGTGCTTTATTTATATTGAGAAAAATGGGAATAAATAAAATCCTTCCTAATAATACATATATAATATAGATTTTTTTATGATATAAGATCAATTCCTTATTTCTATACTTATAACATTTTTCAAATAGGCGACAAGAAAAAACTGTCATGAAGCTTATTGTTGATGCCGAGACCGATAAGGTTCTTGGAGCCTCAATGTGTGGACCTGATGCACCTGAAATTATACAGGTATCCTAATGGTTTCACTCTGGTAGTCAGATATAAAATTGCAAGTTTGGTGTATTTGTTTTCATAATGATGTCTGTTGTTTAGAAACAAACGGTTATAATTTCCTTTTACTGCATCGTTGTTGCAGCAGTATCTGAAAAGTTTTTAAACATTTTAGATATCCTCTCAAGAGCACTATCAATTTTCCAATTTCATGATACATCATTTCCTTAATAAATTTGGTTTAATAATATTGGTTATCAACAGGGTATTGCTATTGCATTGAAGTGTGGAGCTACCAAGGAACAGTTTGATAGCACGGTAAGTTCACAGTTTTTCTTCGTGCCTTCTGAGGGCAGTGGTGGGTTATTTTTACTGGATGGGAAATGATTCAATAACATCTGGAATGAGCTCATATTCAATGATGAGCTCAAGAATGACAAAATTTTGGCGGTGTTGGAAAATACAGTGTGGTTATAATGGTTATTTAGGAATTATAATGTTAGATAGCTGCAAATAGCAGTAGACAGAGTTTTATACGATGTTTTGTCTCTCTGTCTTATTGACTCTGTTTATACTGTTATAGTTTCTGATTGCTTCACCTGACTGTTTAATTTAGGTGGGAATACACCCATCGGCGGCCGAAGAATTTGTAACCATGCGGACAGTGACGCGGCGCGTAACTGGAAGTGGCAAACCCAAGACCAATTTGTAAGAGTCTTCTTTAGTGAAAATAATTTGTGTTTGATGGGTAGTGTAAAGCTGCAAATTACTTCCTTTGGTGACCTTTCTATAAAATGGCCTTTCTATTTGTCAAATATCCATTCTATTTCACATTCCATAGTGGAAACAGTTTGGTTCATTATGTAACAATGTTAAATAAATTAGGACGCGTTTGATGCAGTGAATGACAAAATATATTTAGAGTGGAATATATTTTTAGTCCCT
>Ga0209389_1001317_pt1 | contig 17342 bp, 19 predicted proteins | sample CowpearedBW_FD_187526 | JGI IMG/M metagenome (GOLD analysis project Ga0209389, IMG submission 187526) | Root nodule microbial communities of legume samples collected from California, USA - Cow pea red BW (SPAdes) (version 2) | ecosystem: Host-associated > Plants > Roots > Nodule | place: USA...
CCTTGATCACCCGAATGCGAAGAGCCTCTCCGTGCGCCATCCCTGCCGGCCTCCTTCCGGCCTCAAGGATGAATCACGGTTCGCTCCCTTTGGGAATCCCTGCGATTCAACTCGACCCCAACTCGCTCTAGTGCGGCGCCTGGGTTTCCTGTGCCCCTCGATGCAGATCTCCGTCAAACCAAGCCGCAGACGCTTTGCAGTGCTTTTCGCTTTCGAAGCACTTCGCAACCTTAAGGGCTGGGGATGACTCTTCTCCTGAGCAAGCGCGTGTCAGATCCAGAGTTATCTTGGCGGAATAAGCCTTCTAAGATGCCGCCATTTCCTCTGTTCCAGTGCCCACGCTGTCGGGTGCCACACACCTTGCTGTCGAAAGTGTAGGCGGTCTCCACCGCGACGGCCGCACTTACAAGCGCTCGGATAAAATCTCGAGGAGAGGCTCGTGTCAGTTGCTCTTCCAACCTCCATCCAGCTTCGCAGCGTAAAGCTTCAGCGGACGGATACGGCAAGTCCAGCACCGGCCTCTTTTTTAATCCTCCAGGACCATGCTGGGCGCGGTGCCAGCCCGCTACTCGCCCGGCTGCATCGATAGCGTCCCGTCGCGCAGACGGCTCTCGTTGTAACCGTCAGATGCGGCTAGAGATTCTGCCGTGATGGTGAGAAACTGGACGGGAGCGCCGCTCACGTCGACGTCGATGAGGCCGAGACGGCGCAACACTGTGTCAAGTGAGCGTCGCGCCTGGGTTTCCTGCGCCCCGTCGATGCAGATGTCCATCAAACCGGACCGCAGACACTTTGCAGTGCTGTGAGTGCGCGCGTGTCCGATCCAGAAGACCTTGGCTGGATGAGCCTTCAAAGCTGCAGCGATTCCCTCTGTTCCGGCGCCCACACTGTACACTCCGATAACCGAATCATCGTCACGCAAAGCTTCCGCCAGCCTCTCTGCCGAAAATAAATTGTCGTCGCGTCCGAAAATGACCCGGTCGAAACTGTGATCGCCACTCATGTTTTGCGACAGATAGTCGGAGAAGCCCCGTATGCGCTCCCGATGTGCCCGGTAGGCTCCGCTGTGGCAGATGGCGATCAAAGTCCCGCTACTTCCTCGTAACATACGCGACATGTAATAGGCGGCGGTCCGTCCCGCCGCGTAGTTGTCGATCCCGATGTAGGGCACATCCGCGCCGGCGCTTCCCGTAAGCATCTGTACGACTTCTACGCCCGACGCGCGGGCTTGGCGGATGCTCTCTCTAATCTCAGGATGGTCTGGAGCCAGAACGATGAGACCGGCTCGGCGAAGAGGGGGCCTTGCAATATATCGGGCAACGCCAGGAATATCGTCCTCACGCACGATTGTCCGGTGCACTAAAATGGTTGGGTCCAGCGACGCCGAAATCCGCTGGAAAGCCGCGTTGAGGTCGGCATAAAAAAAATCGGCCTCGGGCTGAACCAGAAGCACCTCAATTCGGATGATGCCGCGGTGAGGCGTCAACCGCCGGTCGCCATACTTCAGCTTCTTGGCTGCCTTGATGACCCTTTCTGCAAGTTCGGTCCTCACGCCGCCGCGATCGTTAAGAACCCGCTCGACGGTTGCGGTGCCGACATTCGCCTCGCGCGCAATATCTCTGATGGTCGGACCACTCAAATGCCTGCCTCCGGCTTGCATGCTGATCGACACGGAACGGGTATTTGCGGCTTCGGCGCGCCTACTCTCTTGACTTCGCCTTATGGACGTAAGGACCGTTGCCGTCGAAAGTGTAGGCGGTCTTCACCACGGTATAAAACTCCTGCGCATACCGTCCCTGCTCGCGCGGACCATAGCTTGAGCTTTTACGGCCGCCGAATGGCACGTGGTAGTCCACGCCGGCCGTTGGCAGATTCACCATCACCATGCCGGCCTCTGCATTGCGCTTGAAGTGGCTCGCGTATTTCAGGCTGGTGGTGCAGATGCCCGATGACAAGCCGAACGGCGTGTCGTTGGCGAGCTCTAGCGCCTCGTCATAGTCCTTCGCCCGGATCACAGTGGCGACTGGCCCAAAAATCTCCTCGCGCGCCACACGCATCTCATTGTTCACTTCCGTGAGCAGTGCGGGCGCAAGATAGAAACCGGGTGCCTCGCGTTTCAGCAGCTCGCCCCCGGCAACAAGCTTTGCGCCTTCCGCCCGGCCAATGCTGATATACTTCAGGTCCTGTTCGAGTTGGGTCTGGTCGACCACTGGGCCGACATGCGTGCCAGCTTTCAACGCGTCGTCAACGACAAGCCCCTGCATTCGCTCCTGCATGGCGGCTATAAATCGGTCGTGGATGCCATCTGTCACAATCAGCCGGGACGCTGCCGTACAGCGCTGGCCGGTGGAGAAGAAGGCGCTGTTCACAGCGCATTCCACCGCCAGCGTCAGATCGGCATCATCAAGGACCACCATAGGGTTCTTGCCGCCCATCTCGAGCTGAAGCTTCTTCATCGCTTCAGAAGCGATGCAGGCTTGGGCGATCTTGCGCCCCGTCGGCACTGAGCCCGTAAAGGAGATGGCAGAAACATTCGAGCTGGTCAGCATCGCCTCACCAACCACCGCGCCCCGGCCCATGACCAGGTTGAATACACCTGCCGGTACTCCGGCGCGGACGATGATCTCGGCGAGCGCATGAGCCGAACCAGGTACGAGCTCAGCAGGCTTGAAGACAACGGTGTTGCCGTAGGCCAGCGCTGGCGCGATCTTCCAGGCTGGAATTGCGATCGGAAAGTTCCAGGGAGTGATGAGCCCAATGACGCCGACCGGCTCCCGGGTGATCTCCACATCGACGGACGGCCGGACTGATGGCAGCTTTTCGCCTGCCATCCGCAGGCACTCGCCAGCGAAGAATTGGAAGATTTGTCCGGCACGCGCGACCTCGCCGATACCCTCTGGCAAGGTCTTGCCCTCCTCGCGGGAGAGCAGGCGGCCGAGATCGTCCTTGCGAACGTGGATCTCGTCGCCAATCGCCTTGAGAATGTCATGTCGCGTTTGAATGCTGGAGCGCGACCAGGCCGGAAACGCTTCATGAGCGGCGGCAATCGCACGCTCAGCTTCAGCAGCCGAGGCACGGGCATACTCGCCCACAACATCGTTGGTGTTCGAGGGATTGATATTTGGGGAGGCCTCCGCGGCCCGAAGCCATTCGCCAGCGATATAGTTGCTTGTCATTCGAAGCTCTGAACTAGGTTGAGTTTTTGTAGGCTTGCATACACTCTGCGGCTTGCACGTTAGCTCGCCGGCTTCAGGCCAGAACTGTTCAGCGTCCCCAATGGAGAGCCAACGGGCCGAGCCCGCGCGCAAGCTCAATCAGCCCGGCTTTTGTCTTGGGGTGAATTTGCTCGAGGGGATGCCGCACGGCGTCACATCTGATGACGTTGCCTTCTCTCATCACGCTCTTGGCAGCGCGTAGCCCACATTGACGGTTCTCGTAGTTGATGAGTGGCAGCACCTTTGCATAAGCTGCGGCCGCTTCCGTGCTCCGACCAGCCATGTGGTGATCGAAAACAGGTCGCAACAAATCGGGACATAGCGCGCTCGACATCGTCCCGGTCGCGCCGGCTTCGAGATCTGCCATCATGGTAATGGCCTCTTCCCCGTCAAATGGACCGTCTATGGCGGCACCTCCAGCCTCGATCAGGTTGCGTAGCTTCGCTGCAGCAAACGGGACTTCGATCTTGAAATAGCTGACGAGCGGGACCTCTTGTGCCAGCCGTACGAGAAAGGGGACCGACAGCGGTACGCCGCTGAGCGGCGCATCCTGAACCATAATCGGAATTTTTGCCGCATCAGCCACACGAGCGAAGTGCTCGATCATATGAGCTTCATTCGCCTGGAGACCCGACCCATGGTAAGGCGGCATCAGCATGAGAAGACTTGCGCCCCGTTCGGCTGCATAACGGGCGCGTTCCACCGCGACACGAGTGCTGAAATGACTGCATGTCACCATGACCGGCTTGCGGCCACCAACATGTGACAGGCAGAGGTCAACCAGTAATCTGCGTTCGTCGTCTGTCAAAAGAAATTGCTCGGAATAGTTGGCCAGGATGCAGATTCCGTCGACCTTCTGATCGATCATGCAATCCAAAACACGTCGTTGCCCTTCAACGTCGATATCTCCAGTTTCGGTGAATGGCGTTGGCGCGACGGGAAACAGGCCAGTATAGAGAGCGATTTTTTGAACTTGCATGAGCCAAGATCTCTTTCGGGGTGCTATGAAAAGGCATAGCGGACGAGCAGCTGGGGCTTGTCCTTGGAGGGGTGCGAAGGCGCTACCGCTTGAAGGTGAGAACTCTCCTTAAACTTCAGTTGCAGGTCCTTCTCCTGATGCCAGACTGGGCATGAGGTGGCCGCGAACATCGACAGGAAGAAGGAGAGCAGCCAGGCATCACACGCGGAGGCGGCTACTGTCATCGTCGATCTCTCGCGGGCGCTGTCGATTCCCGAACGATCAATCGCGTTTCGAGCTCCACCCTGGAGTGTATATCCAGCGAATTCTGATCGGCCAAAAAGTAGTTGGCGGCCTCTTCACCCATCAGCCGAGCCGGGACGTCAACTGTGGTCAGGCCGGGAGTGAGATATTCCGCAACATCAAGGTTATCAAAACCGATCATCGATATGTCTTGGGGGACGCTCAATCCAGCATCCTTGCAGCCGCGCAATGCTCCGACAGCAAGTACGTCGCTCCCGCAGAATATCGCCGTCACGTTTTTGTTTTGATTTAGAATGATTTTAGCTGCGGCTCGGCCGCGGCTGAACTCGTAAGGTGATTCCACAACAACAATGCTGGAGCGCTCTATTCCACGACGTTCAGCCACGGCCAGGAACCCCTCAAGGCGACCAGATGCACGATCGTTGTCACGCGTAACGCCTGCAATGACCGCAAGATCCTTGTGACCGAGGTCTGCAAGGTAATTCGCCGCCAAAGCCCCGCCACTGCGATTGTCAAAACCCATGCTGGGAATCGAAACGTCGTCCGAGAGGGCGTAGGTTACGGCAAATCTGACCTTGTGTTCACGCAGGAGCTTGAGGGTTTCCTTTCGGTGGCAGGAGCCGACGAGAATAACGCCATCGACGCCTTTTTCGATCAGATTGCGGACGACGCGAATTTCCCGGTCCAGGTCGTAACCTGTTGCGGAGTAGACGAGCGACGCACCGGCCGGCGCTAGCCGGCTCTCCAAACCTTCAAGCATTCGAGTGAAGATCGCAGCGTCTAACGTCGGAACTATCAAGCCAATCAGTCGGGAGCGCGACGATCGCAGCGCGCGTGCCGATCCGTTGGGAACGTAGCCGAGTTCATCAAAAAGCCGGAGAATGCGTTCTCGCAAATCGATCGCGACGGTTTCCGGTCGATTCAGCACACGCGAAACCGTGGCAATGGAACATCCCGCGCGTTTCGCTATCTCGACGACGGTCGGTGATTGCCGGCCTTGGTCCATATGGGCCGTTTTTTCTAACGCCATGAGCCTACTTCCTTCTTGCCGGCGGCCCGGCAAACCGCGTGCGAAGACGTTCGCAATGAAATCGTTATCATAATACAGGGAACTGTGCCATTGATCAACCGGCCAAAAACCTGCAGAAAGCGGGCCTTTGGGTGCGAGATTGGGCCGCAGATGATCTTTTCTCTTGCGCAATCGGGTCATGTAATGTAAACCTTTTCATAACGTGGCCATGAAGTGCGCGCGGGATGCCGCAAGCGGCTGCCGCGTTCGCGCTGGGTAAGGCGGGTGTGGTCAGGAAAAGCAAGCCGGCGGTTTCGGCCAGTGGAGAGAGTATGCAAGCGAAGAAGAAGCGTACGGGCGAGGTGCCAATTATTACGCCCAGGGAAGCCGTGTCGCTGATCTCCGACGGCGATTGCGTCTATTTCGGTGGTTCAGCTGGAGTTGCGATTCCCGAGCTCATCATCGACGCGCTCCGCGACGTTCATTCCGAGCAGGGGTCTCCTAAGAACTTGATGCTGGTCGGTACGGTGGCCATCGGTGATTGGGCCACGACCGGATTCAACAAATTGGCAGCTCCAGGTCTGGTGCGCCGGGTAGTGGCGAGCGGTTTGAACAATTGTCCTGCCCTTGGACGACGCGCGCTGGCCAATGAAATTGAAGCGTACACCTTGCCTCAGGGCGTCTTGGCGCAGCTCACTCGTGAGAATGCAGCAGGGCGCCCCGGTGTGATTACGAAAGTTGGGCTGCGGACATTCGCCGATCCCCGAATCGGCGGCTGCAGGCAGAGCGAGTGCAGCAAGGAGGATATGGTTGCTGTTGTCGATATCGAAGGAGAAGAGCATCTGCTCTACAAGACGTTCCCGATCCAGGTCGCGATCCTGAGGGGCAGTGTTGCGGACGAGAAGGGAAATATCTCGCTCGAGGACGAGGCGTATGTCGGCGAAAGCATGTCGATCGCGGCGGCTGCGCGCCGCTCGGGTGGAATAGTCATTGTTCAGGTCAAGCGGGTGGCTGCATCCAATTCGCTAAACCAGCGAGAAGTCAGAATACCTGGGGTTTTGGTCGACTACCTCGTCGTCGATCCCAATCAGCGGCAGACCTATGCGACGGAGTATAGCCCCGCCTATGCCGGGAAAATGCGCGTGCCGGATGGCAAAATCGCCTCGCTTCCGTTCGATGTGAGAAAGGTAATCGCCAGGCGCGCGGCGCTTGAGCTGACCCCCGGAGCTACCGTCAACATCGGCTATGGCATCTCGAACGGAATTGCGGTCGTCGCCGCCGAAGAAGGGATATATCGCTCAGTCACACTGACGGCTGAGCAGGGGGTTATCGGCGGCATTCCTGCACCCGGACAGGATGCCGGCGCCGGCACGAACTACGACATGATAGCGCCGCAACCGGATCAGTTCGATTTCTATGATGGCGGCGGGTTGGATATCGCGTTTCTGTCTTCTGCGGAAGTCGATCGGCACGGCAACGTCAATGTGAGCCGCTTCGGTGACAAGATCATAGGACCCGGAGGCTTCATCAACATTAGCCAGGGCGCCCGAAAAGTGGTGTTCTCCGGTACCCTCACGGCCGCCGGATTGAAGGCGATCCCACATGATGGCTCTCTCATCATTGTTGAGGAGGGGGGGGTCAAAAAGTGGGTAAAAGACGTCTACCAGATCACCTTCAGTGGTGCATTTGCAAAAGAGCGCGAGCAAGAGGTCGTATTCATCACCGAGCGTGCCGTATTCAGGCTTACGCCGGATGGCCTGGTGCTCACCGAAGTGGCGCCTGGCGTGTCAGTCGAAAAAGACGTGCTGCCGAACATTGAATTCGACGTGATCGTGTCGCCTGACCTCAAGCTGATGGATGCGCGGATATTTAAGAATGAGCTGATGAACTTGGCAGCTCGCTTCCACGGTGTTGGCGGACAAATGTAAGGGGGCGGCTGAGGTGAAGTTCGTCTCAACGGAATACGAGGACAAGATCGCCCTCCTGGCAATGAACAGGCCAGAGCGACGCAACGCTCTGGGCGAAGACATTCTGAAAGATCTTGTTGAATCAGTCGGCAGGGCGGCCGACGATAAAGACGTCAACGTGATAGTGCTCGCTGGAAATGGCCCTGGTTTCTCAGCGGGCGCAGACCTTAAGGATTTTTCGGCTGGCGACATCAACGACACCTTTGACCTGAATCGTCGGCTCGGCGCATTTGTGCGCTCTCTCGCTCTTGTCAGAAAGCCGGTCGTCAGTGCCGTCGATGGGTTTGCCTTGGGCGGCGGCTTTATGCTCGCAGCCTCCTGCGATGTTGTCGTAACAGCTCCAGCAACGCGCTGGCATTTGCCGGAAGTGTCTTTGGGCTGGTTGCCCGGTTTTGGACTAGACACCTTAGCTGCACGCGTTGGACCATTTGCGGCTCGCTCCTTGAGCTGGAGCCCGACTGCGATGGACGGGGTAGAGGCTCATCGATTGGGGCTGGCTGACATTCTGTCTTCTCCTACTGAAGCTGCTCGCGATACGGCGCTCCGCTATGCCAAAGACCTAGCAGCAATGCCGCCTCATGCTGTGCTGACCACGAAACAGTTCTTCTCGACTTCGGTAACCACCAGGGCAGAAGTCATGGATGATTTGGCGAACCGCTACTTTGCTCAGGACATCCTCCACGAAACGGCACGAGCGAATATGCAGCGCTTCCTGCCGAAGAAGACCGCCGGCGCCTAGCCTCCGGGGATAAGAAGACTCTTCACATGGGTTGTTTTCGAGGCATGATATGAACGACGTCAGCCAGCCCCTCGTTCTCGTCGAGCGGCCTGACCCAGCCATCCTTATGCTGCGGCTTAATCGCCCAAAGCAAAGAAATGCGCTGAGTGCGGCCCTCCTGCGCCAGCTAGCAGATGCGCTTGGTGTGGCTTGTTCCGATGCGTCTGTGCGATGCGTCGTTCTCAATGGCGATGAACGCGCCTTTTCCGCTGGTGCTGACATCAAAGAGATGCGCCAGCACGGCTTCGAGGCGCTGAGCGATCCCGGACGGCAGCATGCATGGGATGTCATCGCCACCTTCCCCAAGCCGCTCATTGCGGCCGTGCGAGGCGTGTGTCTGGGCGGCGGCCTCGAACTCGCTCTACTTGCCGACATCTTGCTGGTGGCGGAAGACAGCGTGCTCGCGCAGCCGGAAATCACGATCGGGATCATGCCAGGCGATGGCGCTACCCAACGCTTGACGCGGATTATTGGCAAGCCCCTGGCCATGCAGATGGTGTTGACAGGTGAGCCAATCAGCGCGGAGCGGGCAGTGGCTGCGGGACTTGCGTCCGAAATGCTGCCGTCATCCAAGGTGCTCGAACGCGCGCTCGCGATAGCGCGCGTCATCTCCAACCGTGCGCCGATCGCTGCCCAGCTAGCCAAGGAATCGATTCAGGCAGCTTACGAAACACCGCTGTCGGCCGGCTTGGCGATTGAGCGGCGCGCGATCCGATACGCGTTCACCACTGATGATCAAAAGGAGGGCATGGCTGCCTTCGTCGAAAAGCGGCAGCCAGTATTCTCCGGACGTTGACGGCAAAAACTAAGATCCCCTTGTGACTTAGCGGTCGGCGGCGACGCGGCAGGACTTAAGCGGCGCTGCCGCACGGAAATGTAAACGTTTTCATTATAAACACAACGGAGGGAATGAATGACCACTATTGTTGAACCGATCGCTCCAGCCACGCCGCAAGCCATGGCGCCAGCCTCGTCCCATGAAAAACAAGTTGCCACTAAGAGCATGACCATCGCTTTGGGCGGTGGCGTAGCTCTGGAGTGGTACGACTGGACCGTCTACGGAATGATGGCCTCTTTTCTGTCGCCACTCTTCTTTCCTTCCACTGACCCGACAACATCCTTGCTCGCTGCACTTGCGGTGTACGGCGCGGGCTTCTTCGCACGGCCGGTTGGCGCAGCGATACTCGGTCCTATCGCCGATCGCATCAGCCACAAGCGGGTGATGATGATCTCCGTCTCCGCGATGGCATTGTGCTCCCTGCTGATTTCCGTCTTGCCGGGTTACAAGGAGCTGGGCGTCGCGGCCGCGGTAATATTGCTGCTCGTTCGGCTCATCCAAGGACTGGCCACCGGTGCTGAAGCGGGTGTCGCCAACGCCATTGCCATCGAACTTGCACCGCCACGCGAGGAGGGGCGGTATCTCGGTCTGATCAGCGGCACATTTATCCAACTCGGTGTCTTCGCATCCAGTATGGTTGCCTTTTTTGTGAGTGCGTCAGTGTCTGCCGAGACAATGCACGAATGGGCTTGGCGGCTCCCCTTTGCGGTCGGCGGAGCGCTCGGCCTGCTGATCATCTATCTGCGCAGCAAACTGCCAGAGACCTTAATCAAGCACGTCATGCATCGCGACGAACTGTCCCGCACTCAGGAAACGACAGGTGGCGTGTGGAAGACGCTCTGGAGTGTACGGCTTTCGCTGCTCGCCGTCATCTTGGTGGTCGGAGCGGTGCAGATTGCGAACTACGCCTGGAACGCTGGTTTGCCCAATTTGGCGAACGGTGTGTTCAAGGAGAACAGCACCTGGGTGTACGGGATTACGACCCTTATGGGCGTGATCTGGATCGTTACAGCGCCCTTCGTGGGCGCCTTCGCAGACAAGGTCCGACCGTCTCGCGCGTTCACGCTACTGCGGCTGCTGCTCGTCGCGTGCTTCTTCCTCACTTTGGTTTATTCCGAGAAGAGCATTTCCACGTTCTTCTTCGTGATGGTGTTCGGAGGTGCGATCGTCGGCTTCAACATGGCTCTCTACAACTTCATCGCAACCACCCTGATGCCGCGCGCGGTGCGTACGACGGGTATCGCTGTCGGTTATGCGCTCGGAGTATCATTGTTTGGCGGGACGTCACCCTATCTGCTCGTGTGGTTGCAGCATGCGCAGGTGGCCTGGATGTTTCCCGTCTATGGATCTGTGATCGCAGTGCTGAGCGTGGTCGTTTATCATGTCGCAAAGAAGCGCGGTCACGTCTACATCGGCGACTAAGTGAAAAGCTTCTCGCTTCACCATTTCGGGCTCCGTTGGGCCTGACATTTTTCTTGGGAGAGAACATGTCGAGCAACGACTTCCTCGATGCGCGCGAGCGCATGCTCATGCGCATTGCGCAAACGCGGGATGCTTGCGGAGCTGGCCTGCCACATTGGGCCCGCGCCGAGGATGGAAATTGGACGTTCACGCCCGATGGTGATTGGACCGGCGGGGCCTTCGTCGGCGAACTCTGGCTCGCCCATCTCGCCGATCCGCAACGCTTCCCGATATCTGATGCGCGTGCTGGGCTCGCCCGGATGCTGCCTCGAGCCCAACTCCGGACGGCATTCAAGGGCTTTGGCTTCTACCACGGTGCGGCGCTCGGAAGCATCCTCTTCGGGGATGAAATGGCACGCGACGCTGCGCTCACGGCAGCCAGGTCGCTGGGGCAGATGTTTGACCCGAGACTGGGCTTAATCCCGCTAGGCCAGGATGCCGAGGAGGCTAACGCTGTCGGTGCAGCCGAAAGCAGTATCGATTCGCTCCAAGCCACCGGCCTGCTTTATTGGGCCGCGGACCGCCTGGGTGACTCGTACCTGGAGGAGGTCGCTAACTCCCACATGCGCAGGGTATTGGAAATCCATGTGCGAGCCGATAACTCCGTGATCCAGTCATCCACACTCGACCCGCAAACCGGCAAGGTGCTCAGAACGCACACGCATAAAGGATACAGCGATGTGAGCACCTGGGGACGAGCGCAGGGTTGGGCGATGCTCTATACCGCTCATGCGGCCATGGTTCGCCCTAAAGAGCCCTTGTGGCGCGACTATGCGGCGCGCGTGCTCGACTGGTGGATCGACCACGTCCCTGCGGACCTGGTTGCATACTGGGACTTTGACGATCCTGCCATTCCGAGTACCAGCAGGGACACCGCGGCCACTGCTATCGCGGCGGCAGCATCCTTGCGACTTGCGTCCGCACTCGGCTCCACTGGTGGCGCCAAGTACCGAGACTTCGCGGAACGCACCGCCACCCAGTTGATCGCGCGCTACCTGACGCCCACCGACCGAAGCGATCTGCGTCCGGTCGGAATGCTCACCGGGGGATGCTTCACCCGAAAAGCCGTGGCGCGAGACATCGACACAGTGCAAGATGCAGAACTGATTTTTGGTAGTTACTTCCTGTTTGAGTGTCTTGTGATTCTCACCGGAGTCATGACCTTGGGGCGGATTTGACCCTATGCTCGGCCTTGAAGTCACGGGCGCGTCGAATCATTAAGCGCAGAGCCGGAGGCTAGGAAAGGAAATGCGCCTGATTTGCATCCCGTTCGCGCCCACGGCCTACGCCTTTGGCTCTCGATGCCCGGGGAGACGCTCCATGCTGGAATTGGTGCAGGGCCGGTTGCCAAGATGATCTCGGTCATCATTATCAGGTGACCGTGGCATTCGCCAATTGCTGCGTTTGGTCTTGCCGCGGGGGCTACTATTATCCTCAACGCAGTTGTTCAGACCACTAACCGCCGACCTGCCGCGCGGCCTCGAACGTGCGCTGGCACGAGAAGGGGTGTCACCCTGCCGGTCCGGTTTTCGTTTGCTGCCGTGCTCCTCTTTGAAGACACGGACGAGCGGCCTGCGCAAAGCCACTCTAATTTTACTTCAGATCGCAACATCGGGATTCCTGAATCACTCGGCGCGTGGGGGCACAGCTTCTCCATTAATCTGGGACTGGCCTGAGTTCGAAGTATCCCGCGGCGCAAAAGTTTTTGCGGTGGCGTCACTCAAAATCAAGCGGACGAACGTAAGCCCGCACGAGCCGCACCAATGGGGGCGCGGAGATTTTCTTATCGACGATCCTGGTAAGGAGTTCGCCAAGCCGATCAGAATCCAATTTGGCTTGTAGTTCGTATCCGTTGATTTCCAAGAAAATCAGCGCGGCAGTCCAGCCGGTTCTCTTGTTGCCTTGCTCAAACCCATGGTTCTGAGCGATGCCAAGAAAGAGCTGGACAGCCAGCTCGGCTAGATCTGTTTGTCCGTAGTGCCAATGATGAATGGGCTTGTGGAGCGCCGACTCCACAAGCCCAATATCGCGAACGAGGAAAGGCTCTCCCGTTGCTAGAACGGCCTCACGGTTGATTTCGATGATTTCGTCTAGCGGGAGCCAATTTGGCTCACTTAGCAAGATATGCGAGGGTCTTACTGAACCGGGCCGTCACCTTCTTACGAAGAGCTGCGTAATCAGGGTCCTTCACCGGGCGGGGCTTAATGGGCTTCGGCTCCGGCTTTGAGACATGCGTATTGGTCCGCTCCAAGAGGCTGGAACCCTCACCAACAACGAAAGCGGATACGAAGTTCATACGCATGACCGTCTCCCTCGGCCAATAAACAGAAGCCAAACGTATACGTTCCCAGAGCCAAAGCAATCCCACTTTAGCGCATGACTGCCGTCAAAGCGTTAATCGGACTTTCCTTTTTTGCGTTTGTGACCTTTGTCACGTCCCGCGGTATCGGAACTTGGCCGATCCTTGTGCGGCTGCGGCTTCATCTTGAGCATCCGCTTCAAGACCTCATCGCGGGATGGATTGTCCTTCTTCTCGATCACGAAACCGTGCTTCGAGCCTTTAAAGGCATGGACAAACTGGAGGATTATCGCCTTCGGCGTGGACTCCCGCAACGGAGAGCCCCACGATACGTGGGTGAGTCGCTCGTCGTCAAGCATATATTCCCCCCTGTTTACTAAGCAGCGGAATTCCCGATCGGTAACTTTCTCGGCCGCTGAACCTCGTTTTGAGAGGAATGTTCCCAATCGGTAACTTTTGCTTTCTCTCCCTTGGAATTCGCGAAAAGTTCCCGATCGGTAACTTTTACCTGGACATCTGCTATTTCAACTCGTAAAGTTCCCGATCGGTAACTTCACGAGGAGACAGCTATGAACAAGCCTGCAAAGGGAACAGCCCCCTCGGGTGGAAACGAGCCTCTTGGCGAGAGCGGTGTCGCACGCCAAGCCGCGGAGTTCGCTGCAGCATTCGGTCGCCTCATCCAGCAAGAACGCAAACGACAAGGCCTCCGGCAGGACGAGCTGGCCATGGTGAGCGGGACAGGAAAGCGCTTCATCGTCGACCTCGAGGCCGGAAAAAGCACCTGTCAGCTCGGGCGCAGCCTGCACGTGGCAAACGTCCTCGGGCTGCGCATCGAGGATGTTCTCAAGGATGCCCAAGCCCGCCGCGCCAACACTTCCCATGCACCAGACATTCCCGACAGCGACGAGGAGGAGCCTGATGGACCGTCTTCCGGTCTACTTTGAGACGCGAGAGGTCGGCTGGATCACGGCCGCCGATGAGGCGTCAGACTTCACCTATGCCGAATCCTGGCGCGGGCTGACCGGCGCCTTCGCGGTGTCGCTCACCATGCCGCTCTCGCGGGCGTCGCACGATGCCTCGGCAATTCTGCCATGGGCGGCAAATCTGCTGCCGGAGAACGCAACTCTGGGGACCGTGGGTCATATGCTCGGCAAGTCGCCGGCCGATGTCATCGGTCTTCTTGCCGAGATGGGCCGCGACACCGCCGGCGCGCTCTCCGTCGGACAACCTGGCACCGGTCTCGTCGCCGGCAAATGGCGAGAGATCCCCGACAAGCCCTCGCTCGAGCGCATTCTCAATGAGCTACCCCACAAGCCCTTCCTCGTCGGCGAGGACGGCGTGTCGATGTCGCTTGCCGGTGTGCAAACGAAGCTCGCCATCGCTGTGGACGGCGATACCCTGTACATACCGATCGACGGAGCGCCATCGACCCACATCATCAAGTCGGATGGCGAGCGCTTGCCTGGCGCCGTCCAGAACGAGGCATTCTGCCTGACGCTCGCGCGCATGATCGGAATCCCGACGCCGAACGTGACGACCGGGACGGCAGGCGAACGTAGCTACCTGCTGGTTGAGCGCTATGACCGCCGTCATGACGGCAAGCGGTGGCGGCGGCTGCATCAGGAGGACTTCTGCCAAGCCCTGGGCCGCCCGCCAGCTGCCAAGTACCAGAACAGCGATAGAGGCCTAAAAGGACCATCATTGGCCGACATGGTCGGCGTGACCCAGCGCCACATGACAGCACAGCAGACCGCCCGCTTCGTCGATCTTGCGATCTTCAATCCGATGGTGTGGAACACGGACTCCCACGCCAAAAATTACTCACTGATGCTATCGGCGCGGGGCGCTGCCATGGCGCCAGGCTACGACATCGTCTGTGCGGCGCCATATCCGAAGATCACGCGCAACATGGCGCAGAAGATCGGCGGGCAGAAGCAGGCTGACCAGCTCGGACGCAATCACTGGGAGCGCTTGGCCATCGACTGCAAGCTCTCTCCAGCGCAGACGATCCGGCGCGTCTCTGAGATTGCTCAGGCCGTGACGCACCATGCAATGGCGGCAAAGGCCGCGGTCGAAGCCATGCCTGCCGGCGGCGATCCGGTTCTGGACACGGTGGTCGAGGCGGTGATTTCGCGCGCACGCGGCTACCTAGAGCGCCTGAAGCAAGCGGATCCAGCGGCGGAAGACGCAGCAGCGCCAGCGCCCTAGGACGACGAAAGCCGAGCCCGCTTGCCTCACGGCCTGAAACATGGCTGCACGTCGTGCTTAAGGCTCATGGCACAGGGAGGGCTGGGGTTCTGGCCGAAATAGGCCACTCGGGATTTCAAAGTGGGCCACTGAAATTACACACCGTAGTTATACTGACTACAACTACCATTGCGCGAACCTATCTCTGGACTCCACCAGAATGGAGGTAGGGAATATGTCCCGAGTTACCGAAGCTGAAGTTGCCGAAGCGGTCATCAAAGTTCTTACCGATCGAGCTACAGGTCGTGCGACCATTAAAGAGTTGATCGAAGAAATTCCGAACTACCTAACGCTTTCAGCCGAGGACCTTGCGCCATCACCGACCCGGCCAGGCGAGGCGTTATGGGAGCAGCAGGTGCGCAACATCACCTCGCATAAAGGGTCGCCCGGAAACGCCATCTATGAAGGCAAGCTTGTCTCCATCCCCAGCGGCTTGGCGCTGCCGGGGCGCAAGGTTGCAGCCTAGCTAGGAGAACTTCGCCTTATAGCCGGGTTTGAACCATTTCAGTTCGGTTCTGCCCGGCGCTTCTTTATCCCAAACAAACCATGCATAGGCCGTCGTTCCGCTGCCCTTGGGCTCCACGCCGCTAGGATAGAAAGTAATTCGTTCACTGAAAACCCAGACCCGAGCGGGCGGTATCTTTGCGAAGATCGTATTTGCGCGGTTCGCGCCCTCTAAGAAGGCAAGCCGCAGCAGAAGTGCGAACTTGCGGTTCGAATGCTTGACGCCGCTGGCGACAAAGCCCTCAGCGCAGTTGTAAGGCGGATTGGTTACGATGTTGTCGGCTGACCATTTCGGCTCAAGAAAGTCAAAGCCGATCTCGCCATAGCCGCGATCGTATAAATCAGAACTGCGAACGGGCTGCCCGGTCTGCTCTAGCACCCGGGACATCGTCCCATCACCACACGCGCTTTCCCAAATCTCGCCGGTGAATTTTTCATTGTCGATCAGAGCAAACGTTGCCCACGGTGGGGTGGGGAAAAAATCAGGCCCGCTGAGATCAGCGAACCTTTTCATTGTCGGCTTAAAGCCGCCGTTCAAATTGTAAGTTGGGTCTGCCATCCGAATCTCCTTGGATGGCAGAGTATCAGAATCATTGATTCAGCAACGGTTTTTAGTGAGTCATTATGACTCACCCCCGCCTCTCTCCCTGAATGACAGTGAACTTCCGGCGACGATCTGGCCGCGTCTTAGTGCAGGCGCCACGGAGAGTGCGGCGCCCACAAACCGAGCAACGCTCCATGCTTCGTCAGCCACGGCTAGCGCCTTAGCTGGCGTTGTGCGCAGGCATCTCGGACGCGGCACAGATGGTAGTGCGAGACGCTCGACCCGCGCAAACGTGGTTGTCCAGCTTCTTTCTAAAGCGGTTGGTGAGGCGGGTGAACCGGCGCGAAGCCATGCGCAGCGAAAGGTTCTGACGATCAACATAGCTGGCTGAAGCGTACTGATCGGGATCGCCAGATACTACGTCACGGCTTACCGCTACTACGGCGGCGGGCGAGTAGCGGCCCTGCACTTCCTTCACCAGATGCGTTACCGAGTAGGTCTTTACGATCACGCCATGAGAGGCGTCCGCGCCGAAGGCATTGCAAATCACTCCGCGTTAGGATGGAAGCCGTCCGCTGAAATCTCAGGCTGGCCGATGACCGCGGCTGGGGACGTCATGCAGGAAGTCCATGGTGCTTTCGGCGTTACGTTCGCCTTTGACGTTGATCTCGTGGCGCTGCACGCTCTTTTGCTTCTTGTAAAGAAGCAAAGGCGCTGCGGAACGCGATCGACGAGCCCTTGAGGAACAACAGGGAGCCCAATACGCCCCGGTAATGCGAGAGCTACACCTCGACAGCAGCGCTTTGGCGAGCTATAGACGAACATACAGAGAACAGATCCTTCCAGTTGCAGCAGCCTTGCGATACATCTCGACTGAGGTGTCCCCTCGGCAGATTCTGAGTGTCGGAGTGGCAAGCTGCATCCCTTTTTGGATGACGCCGATTCAGGGAGCGATAGCGTTTGTCCTTGTTCCGCCATTTGCATGACGACGCGTTTTTGGCCTTCTCGCGCGACCACAAGCACCTGTACGCGGCCTGTCTGCTTGACCTGCATGAACGCTTCTTTTCAGGCGCGCCGTCGTTTCCGACTCCTCAGCAGGTCGTCCATGCCATCTACGACGTCATGCGCGCTAACCCCGCCCTCTGGAATGAAGGCGATGATTTCGGCAGCCTGCCGGAAATGATCTCCGCGGGACGCCGCCGGATCCGGAAGGCCGACGTCGCGCTCGCTTCCGAGAAGGGCGACAAGGCGCTCGGCC
>Ga0209389_1001327_pt1 | contig 17301 bp, 11 predicted proteins | sample CowpearedBW_FD_187526 | JGI IMG/M metagenome (GOLD analysis project Ga0209389, IMG submission 187526) | Root nodule microbial communities of legume samples collected from California, USA - Cow pea red BW (SPAdes) (version 2) | ecosystem: Host-associated > Plants > Roots > Nodule | place: USA...
AATAGTAGTGGCAGTAATGGTTAAAAATATGCCTCACGAGTGATTAATAGTGTCATGGAGTTATTGAAATGTCTAATGGTAATTAATTTAGGTCAGTTCAGTGTTCAGGTTCATTAGTTAGGTCCAGGTTCAGTTATAGGGAAATCGGGGCCTGTGTCTTCAGATGCATCCCTCCATCCAAGGTAATGGACCTCATCCTCCATCCAATTGCATATAATGTAGAAAGGACGGTCCACATCGATAGAATAGAGAACAATTTGGAAAGTGTAGTAGAGGAGGTTGTTATAAAAGAGAAAGGTGGCACTGACAGACTGGACACTTGGCAGCACAGAAGGGAATGTGAATATGAAGAGAATGGAGGGATGTAAGGAGCTATTGGATGGATCAAAAGGAAAATCAATGGCTGCACAGCCAACAAACAAAATGCCAAACTATACAGTAATTCGTACAATACACACAAACTTACTTGATTCATTCCAAGATATTCTGATATTTTCAGTGCAAGCAGATGTTGGTGAGCAGTAATTAAGCGACCGATCAGAACAGATGGTGTAAGCAACTGATGGCAATAAGCTAATTCAGTACAGTGTCACTACAGACAATTTCAGCACTGAGATAGACAAGTAAGCCTTAAAAACCTTGTATTGCTGAATACTAAGAGGAATGCCAATCTCAGGGCTGCGCACTGCATTCAAGACCCGCAGAATTTTACACATCTCTTGGATACGATCACGTTGAAAATTGATGTCAAAGTCAACTGGATATCATTACCGAGAGCAAATATCAGAAAATGTGTGTCCCTTTGTAGTCTTGAGACATTCACTATCCACAACAAAACATTTTTAAATAAATATCACTAGTATATCCAGATCAAACTCACCTACAAAAGGCCTACCCATAACTGGCTGCCCTTAAGAGAGTTCGCTGGCGTGAAACGTCAAATTCATGACCTGCAGCATCAACGCAAGCTTCAACTGCCTCAGGAAGAGACGATCTTATCAATCTCAAATTTTCATCAGCCTGGGGAATGACAATAAAATCAGAATCTCATTTATAAGAATGAACAGTTTGATGATGTTATAATTAAAATCCAAATGAAGACCTCACATATCAACTAAGATCCAAATATAGTAAGGCCTTTCTTATTGATTTTAATACCAAAAGCAAGTCATAAATCATTCACAAAATTCTTATTTATTTGATCCACCAGTTTCCTTTTGTTGTATTAAATTATAAAAAATAAATAAATGAACCAGATTCAGCTAGCCAAGTTTACCACCTTTTCCATTACTGGAAAAAGTGGGCATTCTTCTCTTCCTTCAAAATGTAGTAAAATAAGTGTATATTTTGTTGTCAATAAAAAGCAATGCTCGACATGTTCAACTCTTATACTGGGTTAGGGTAGGAAGCTGTAAAAGCCTAAAATATTAACAACAAGACATATTTGAGCATTCAATTTAGTTGTTTACTAAACAAAACTAAAATAAAATAAAAATCAGTTAGCAATTACAGACTTTCCACAAATAAAACAGCATCAGAGTGCTCAACAGAGAAGAAAGCAGTGAATCTAAAATTTAAATAAAAGGCTACACCAAACAGTTAACACAGATAGATTCTTGGTAAGAATTAGCCTACCAATCTATGGCTCAAAGCAAATCTAGTAGCTCCTAACTACAACAGACAAGCAGAGCAATCCTATTAAAAGAAGAAAAACCAGTCAGATTCATTTCTCAAGCTTCAAAATTAACTCCCTTTTCAAATTCTTCATAATATTTTACAAACAAAAACCAAAAATATTAAAACTAATTCTCATTAGCTGGCACTTAGCACTGACTAAATATCTGAATTTAATAAATGGCAGTGATTGAATTCAGTTATTTAAGATACTATCAGATAAGGCAATAGGTCAATTCTTGCAGAGATAGGGTACACTGAATTTAAGATGCACATTCAGAAAATTCAAATGAAGAATATATATTTGTGTGTGAATTATAGAATAACATACTTTTTACAAGATTAATTTTTGTAAGTGTACAACTGTCATTATTGATCAATTAAACTTTTTTTATGTTTTCTACTATATAATAAAAATATATGATACGAATATGCAATACATCAAGGTTGTCAAACTCAAGAGTTTACCTAAACTTGTGAGAGTCCGGTAAACTCGAATCGTGGACTCGAATCGTAAACTCGTAAGAGTTTACTTTAAATAAAAAAATATTAAAATATTTATAAATAATATAATAACATACTCTTATATGATATTATAAATAAATTTTTATATTGAAATATTATTAATATTATTATTAGTTAGTCATATTGTATTTTTAAATACTTTTTCTATTATTTTAACTATTTTTATAATAAATTTAATTAATTATTCATATCATATTTAATATTTAATATAATTCAAAAATGTCTCTTAACTTTCGTATGCAAACATTTGAGCCCAATGATTTTAAGGTCCAAAAGCCAGCAGAAACCCTACAAACTTTATCTTCCATGACTACTTACTAACGCAGCCAACTTATGAGCGGCAAGTGCAACAGGAAGGTCACAGACATGACTAGCCATGGTCGCGAGCACTCACGAAGGCAAGCTCCCACATGCGAAGATTGAGCGACGGCAAGCAACTGCAACGGCGAGCACCACGACAAGAAAGGGTCCAACAAATGCATAATGGAGAGTGCTTTAGAAGAAAGAATGAAGAAGGGGCTGAATCAAAAAACACTCAAACCCTAATCCCAAAGAGTTTTTTCCACAAATGTGTTCCAAAATACTGTTTTTAGTTTGAATGTTTTTTCTTATTTAACTCGCTAAATCGTTTCAAACTCGCGAGTTTGACCGAGTGAACTGAGTCTACATCCGATTCTACCGAGTTCACTCGAAAAACGAGTTTGCTTCCGAGTTAACTCGGAAGCCATGACTAGGAACGTAAACTCGTTCAAGTTAGCGAGTTAACTCGCGAGTTTGATAACCTGCAATACATAATATATTAAAATGAAAATACGAAAATATACATATTAAAGTAAATAATATAACAATGAAATATGTTTTACACAGTATTCGAGTATTGTTACTCAACAAAGACACTTAGTTTAGGCACATTGTAAAGTTGTCTTTAATATTCTAACTAACTCCATGCCAGTTAGGTTTGCCACAGGTAGTTTAGATTTTGTTGAAGGCAGTTCAGAGTTCTCTTGTATTATGTTATATCTGTTTCAGATCAGTTAGTCAGATAGCTTTATATGCTTGTTTTACGCAGTTACTTTTCAGCAATTACAAAATCCATCTTCACATAAATTCTCAAATAACTTACCAAAAATTCTTTGGTCCATTCGCAGATTATCATTTGCTCACATTTTTTTGGTGTTCTTGTTTTCTGCATCTTAGACTTTAAAATAGTCATAAACTTCAATTCTGCTCACAATTGCGTGTTTTTCTTGGCGTTTTCACCTCTCACTAAGGCAACAAGTGTCCCACTAATGATGGTCGTATTTATGTATTCAAAGATGTTTTTTTTATTAGTCACGGTTTCCATGCGCTGAGTTGGTCTTCAAAAGTTCTTCTAATTCCACTACTTGTGTTTCTGTTCCTCTCACTGTCATATTCTCCTGCACCCACCACTTCCCCTGCTCCTACATCCACACCTTCCTTAAGCGCCACATTAAACATCAAACTCATTAGTCTCATAAGTCTGTCCCTAATCTCCCAGCTCCCTCACATCCATCTGATATTCATTCTATGCAAACTAGAGCAAAATCTGTATTGTCAAGCCTCATGTCCAGCCTAGTCTCCTTCTAACTCCCCTTGAAATTAAAACTGCAAAACAGCCTAGTCCACCTTGCATACTGCTATGAAAGAAGAATATGATGCTTTACTATAAACAATACTTGGACTCTTACTTCTCTACGTTCTAATCGCGGTACCATTAGCTGTAAGTAGAATTTTAGAATAAAATATAATCCAGATGGCTCTGTTAATAAAATATAAAGCAGAAATGTGGCTCAAAGATTTCATCAACATGGTTTGGATTACAATGACTTTTTCTACAGATTATTCTAAATCTTGCTCTCACACACATAAGTGGGTTATAAAACAGCTAGATGTCAACAATGGTTTTCTTGATGGAGAGTTATATATTTCTTAACCTCCTGGTTTTGAGAACCCTGATAAATCTCTTGCATGCAGAATTAACCCTCAGGCCTGGCTTGATATATTAAAATCTACCCTTTTTAGTCTGCTGTTCAAAGATAGCAAATATGATCCTTCACTCGGTGTATTCTCTTCAAGAAGTTGTGGTTTACATTTTGGTTTATGTAGATGACAACATTATAACTAGCATAGATTTTTCTATGACATAATTTCATTACTCAGCTCAACTCAATTTTATCACTCAAAGTTCTTGGTGATCTAGACTATTTTCTTGGTATTGAAGGTAATATCACAAAAAGATGCTCTTGGGTTCTCACACAAAGCAAATACATTCATGATCTTCTTCTTCAAACAACCATGGAACAAGCTGATACTATTTCTTCACCCATGATTGGTGGCTGCAAGTTGACTTAAACAACGTTCTGATCTTGTTCTTGATGCTTCTCTTTACCACTCATTTGTAACAATTTGCTTCTATAACTCAACTAGAAATTAGCTTTTCTGTGAATAAAGTTTGCCAGTTCATGTCAAATGGTTTAGAAAAACACTGGACAGCAATTAAACAAATTTTAAGGTATCTCAAAGGTACTGTCTGTGTCTTCGGACCTTCATCTTCAACCTGCAAAGTCTTGAGCTTCTTTAACTCTGCAAGCTTATTGTGAAGCAGACTGGGCCCAAAACCTGAAGACAGAAGGTCTACATCTGGTGCCCCAATTTATCTTGGTCCTAATTTTGTTTCTTGGTGGTCCAGAAAGCAAGCAATTGTTGCACGTTCCAGCACAAAGTCTGGCTCTTGCAACGGCTGATGTCATATGAATCAGACTTTACTTTCCGCACTGAAGGTTCCTCATTCATCTCCACTTATTCTTTGACAGTTTTAACACTGGCTCTCTCTCATAATCTTATTCTCCACCCACGTAAAAAACACATGGAATTAGATCTATTGTTGTTTGTAAGGAGGCTCTCAGTAAAGAAATACAAGTTGGTCATGTTCCTGCCACTGATCAATATGCATGCTCTGACCAAAACTCGCTCTCCCACTGACTTTACTGCTCTTCAATCCAAGGTCAAGGTAGTTCCTTCTCTTCAAACCCCTTGAGCATGCAGGGGAGTGTACTGTTGCTCAGCAGAAATGCTTCTTTTTGTTTCTTTTTCTGTACAGGAGTAGCATAGGTAAACAATACTGTTGTCTTTCAACTTTCTAACTAACTCTAGGTCAATTGGGTCTGTCACAGGTAGGCAGATGTTTGCTATAGGCCGTTCAGTGTCTTTCATATTCTGTTATTTTTGTTTCAGATCAGTTAGATATCCTTACATACTTGTAGTACTCTGTTGCTCTTCAGCAATTACAAAATTCATCTTCATAAATTCTAAAACCTCTCCCTCTTCTCTCTGAATTTTTTAATACACAGTAATAGCTCATAGAGTAATACAATAAAATTTATTAACTTTAATAAAATATTAACTTGACGCTGGAAACTACAAGTTTTGGCAGTGACCTTGCTGTAGGAATATAAAGGCAAAATGGTAAACACGTTTTGTAAAGTTTAAAAAAAAACATGGAAAATCATCATCGACTCATGGTTGTGAAACCCAAACCGACCCATCCAATGTGTTACAAACTAAACAATATAGTGATAAAAGAGAACAAAGAAACTGAAGGCATTGTGAATTGTATGTTATTTGCAATAAAAAAGAAACCTCCAATTGCCCATAGCATAGCTCCTAGAACAGAAAATCCGAAAATCACATAATCACCCTCTCCCCTTTTGCCTCATCAGACTAAATAACAGAAAATACTCTCTCCCCTCTAACCACCTCTCCGCTACTGTTATGTAACAACCTCTCCACTTACTCATGCCACCTCAGCTTCAGGATTTCCCTTCTTTCTTTTGCGCACATAAACCTTCCATACCTTAGGTGTCACATGCCCTCATGGACCAATGGCTCTTTCAGCTCATAAACTTGTTGGGCTCCAACACGATGCAATGGGTAGATTAGTTCAGGTTGATGTTAAGACCAAAACTGTACTTAATCCAATGTGACCCCAAGTCAACCTGGTCTGACGAATTGAGTCAATGGAAAAGTCAGTGACCTGGTCAGATTTCATGTTTTCTCATTTTTTAATCTTTTAATATGCACACACACACATACACACTGACAGCTCTTTCATACTTGTTTATGAAGTTGTGTTTCTCACTTTTTGTTTATGGATTTGTATTGTTATTGAGAACTTATTTTGGATATTAGTTACTTTCTTATGATGATGTTTTGAAATTCAACTATGGAATTGCATTGTGTTGACCTTTATTTGTTATTTCATGTCCTGATACTTTATTATTAGAAAAATTAAATTTATGTTGGATTTGTCAAATTATGTTAAGTATATTGTTGAGATTAAACACAGAAATATAAAATTGGAGGGCTTAAGAGATCCCTCTTGTGATCTTCAATTTATAATGATAGAAACTGATACAACAGAAGATGAAAGATCAAAAGACTACCCTAGATTCCTAGGTACAACTCATACAGTGCACTAGACTCAGGTACAGCTGGAAGTAGTTCCCAACACACTACTCCCTACTTTAGACTTAATAATTACTCTAACATACATAAATTTAACAATTATTCTAACATATATATAATATAATTTTTATTTTTTTTATGTAAATCGGGTAAAATTAGTGACCAATAGTCCAACCATTGACACATTAGCCTAGTACCTTGACCAGGTCAATGACCAAGATATTTTCACAACACTAATCTAACTTCGTATACAAGGACAAAAAGGGGGATGTTGAACAGCTCCGAATCTAATGATGCAGCACCACCATTATGTCAAGACAAATCCTATAACCTATCCACAAATCTTATACTTTCAGAAAACATGTACCCAAACCATATCAGATATTTTAATTTTTTTTTTTTTGAAATAAAAGGATAATGGATACAGATAGGAAACATATCTTTCCTGTATCGGTATAGGATGCAAAAAATTGTATATCGGTGCATCAGAAGATTGACACTTTAACATATATTCTACATAGAATAAAAAGCTATAGAGATCTAGAATGATGATCAGTCTAGCAACACTAAAATAATTGTAGAAATAACTTCTCTACCTTGGCACTTCGCCTATCAAAATGATCCAGGGCATCATATAATAAAGCAGCAGGTGATGTACTTCCAATTGTGAATATTGAAACAGTGGAATCAGGCACCCGCTGTAGAAATTCCATACTAGTGTTGGACAATATCCTCACTCCATCACACTCGGGTATAAGAATTATTGGTTCATCATAAAGGTAGTGAACTGGCTCTCCATCAGGACCCATCATTAAAAGCATATCATCCCAATACAACAGCACAGCATCCATTCCACACCAAGCAATCTGTTCTGGAGGAAGGGCTGACTGCATGCACACAAGCAATTAGTGTTAAGGGTGCCATGGAAAGTACCAATCCAAACCTAATGAGAATAACAGGATAAAATGGTCTATACATACACAAACACACACACACATAGCAAATGGAGTAGAAAATTCACAAGAGGAAAACTATATACACATCGCTAAGTATTAGATACATCCATTTTTGTTTTAAACAGGACATGTCACTGGCAATAAAATACAATTTACAAAATAACATTGGTTTGCAATATAATTTACAAATTAACAAATTAAATTGATGACACAACTCAAAATTCAAACTTCCACTACACACATACAAACAACAAATTCTTAAGCATTATTGAACATACACAAACACAACAATTTTAATACATACAAGCACAACAATCTGCATATATACAAACACAACAATTTGCATATATACAAACACAAGAATTTGAATATAGAGACACAAGTAGAATCTACAAATAGTGTGTCAATGTCTGTATGTATGTAGACATATATACACACAAACACACATCCATAACAATATAAAGATAATAAACAAAACGCCTCATTAAAGATTTAGATACACCCCCATTAGCATAACATGGAACATGATATACTTAAATAAATCAAGACCATTCGAAGATAACAATCAAGTAATGACTTGACCTTACCCCAACGTTTGGCTACATTCATCCAAAACACATTGTGGTCACCACTCACCAATGCAGTTTCATCACGATTCTTGGCATAACGAAAAAGTTGCAGACAACTGTGCCATGCAGTCATGGAGACAGAGACTAAAAAAATCCTTGACAGTACGGGCAAACTCATGTCATGGATTGTTTTTTAAAACCATGATCATGTTCCACAAACTACATGAAAACCTCCCAAAACCCATCAAACGTAGCATGCTTGAAGAAGGTTAGCAAACACACTTGTTCTTACACTTCTTTCTTTTCGTTAAGCATTGTTAAACAGTACAAAAGTCATGAGGAAGAGTATGGGTTACTAACATTTCTCTAACACTCATTTCAACTTCAACACCACAAACAATCCTACACTTAGAACAACCCAAAACAACAAACGCAATTATCCTAACAACAGACACAACAATATCAATTTCAATTTATCCAAAGCATGATTCCAAAACCCACCTCGCACTCCCTCTCAATGATAACGCCAGTCAAGTCCGAAGTAGTCACTAAAAGCCTCCCGTCATGCGTAAACGACGCGAGCCACTTGCCGTCGCGTGAAACCACCATCTTCTGCAGCGGTCCACGTAGAACTCCCTCCCCGAGCCTCTGCACGCCATCCTCCTCCACAGCAAGCACCACAGCATCATCCACGCCAAGCAAAACCTCAACATTCCCCGAAACCGTGTACTGCGGCTCAATCACCGCCATACAATGAGGCATCTCATCGATCAGGGGATCCGCGAGCTTCACCGCCCTTGGGTTCTTGAAATCCGCGATGCAGAAAAGTTGGTTCGCCTCAGTGATGCAAACCAAGCCGTTCCCCCAAAACGCGCAATCCGCAACGTTGTCCTCGAAGCACTCTTTTCCTAGAGACAGGTTAGGTTCAATCAAGTTCGCGTGGACGTCATAGCGGTAGACAGTACCGTCCTGGACGACGCAGAGGAGCGTCTGGTCGTCCGTCCAGGACATTCCAATGAGGCGGCCTCCGGAGTGGCGCCAGACGGCGTCGGCGAGGGGGCGGCCCGAGGAAGAGAAGAGGCGGAGCTTGCGGAGGGCGGACTCGGCATGGAGCTGGACGATCTTGGAGTCGTCGCGGATGACGGCGATCGGGCCGCCGAAGGGCGCAACGGCAACCTTGGTGCGGGCGAGGTCGACGTGCTTCCACGGCATAGGGTAGAGCTCGGGCTTGCGGTAGTAGCGGTTGTAGAGGAGCTGCCATTCCGCGGCGACGGAGACATTGGCCATTGAGGGGTGGGAGAAGGAGGGCAATGCAAATTGATAGGGTTAGGGTTTGGGATTGAATCAGAGATTCAACATGGATCGATCGCACTGTGGCAGCGGTTCAGGGGAATTGGGAAGAAGAAAGTCGTACAGAGTGACATAGCGACAAGGCGAGAAAGAGAATGTGATCAGATTAAAAAAAGTTTTATAATTATCAAATAATAGTGTTACTTTAAGTCTATTTAGAATTTATTTTATCAATTATAACCATTATAATTTGATTTAAATCGGTAAGTTAAAACCTAGTGTTGATATTTAAATACAAAATACTTTTATATATGATAATATTATTATTGATAAAATATGAGAGTAAAATTTTGTCTTTGTATTATATTATATGTTGTATTAGTAGTGTGGGATAAATATAGCTTTGTGAATGGTTAATTATGTGATAGTTCACTTGTCACTTTTAAGTGTAAATAATAATTTTAACTATTTTACATATCATTCTAAGCACTTAGAAGGAAATTAAGGAAAGAAAATGATATATACAGAGTTTCTACCTTCAATTTGTCCTTTTTCAAAAATTATATACATGTGTGATTACTTTGTACATTTATTTTCTATCCCAACCATACCTAGGTACACGGCACCAGACACACCCACTGACCGCCTACCTTAACAGAGTCTCCCCTGGTTCATATGCCATCCAGCAAGCCTAATGGCCGTCCACGTTACCTCCCACTCTGAAGGATCCCACCCCCCAGTATACGGCCTCCAGCAAAGCCTTAGAGCCGCTTACTCGACAATGGTCTCATTAGCCGCATACATCATACTGAACGCTCTCCCTAAAGAACGCGGCCCTCAGCAAGACTTGTGGCCGCATACGTTACAACAGACAACCCCCTGAAGTACGCGGCCTTTAGCGACCCTCCTGTTAGTCGCCTACCCCGCACTAAGGTATCCCTCCCCAAAGCAGTCCAGATCCATGGCGTAGCCATTCCGACCAACAAGATGAGAGCATCCACCCATAGAGACCCTCATGACCGAGTACCGAATACCGCCAACCCTGAAGAACCTCTTGGTAATTTCTCCCCTCAGCACTGGATCCAAGAATAGCCAGAAAGGGAATATTGGGCCCAAAGGCCCATCCCAAGTAGGACCCACAGGTAAAAAGGTATAAATAGCACACTGTTCCATGCATTGATTACGCATTAAATTATTTGTGGATTTGTGGATTATGCCCCCGGATTCCCTTGGAAGCAAGAGAAGATCAGTCCAAGATCAATCGTCCGAAGCCCTCAAGTGATTTGTGGATTACAACTTTCGGTCCCGTAAGAACCTTTTCTTTAAATTAAGGAACTTTATTTATGTTTCATGTAACTAACCTAATAGACAAAATATCACCATACCTAACTTTATCTTGAGTAACTCTGATTATGTGTTTTACAACAAATATTAAAACATGATAATGTCTTTAAATATCATATCTCGACAATACATGTGTTAAGTCTAGTGTTAATAGATGTAATAACATATTGTACTCTTATATTTGTTTAATAAGCTAACATATAGATGATAAAATATTGTCCTTAGTATTTCATAGTACAATTTTAACTTGTATATGTTTATATTACGTTTTACAAAGAATGTTCTCTTATTAGACCAGTGAAGGGGATCTTATAAGTAACAACAATATCATAAGGTCTCTTGAAGAGTGTGTCAAAATTGATTTATGTCAATACATTCTCTGAAAGCAAAATCTAACACCTGAGCATAGTCCATTCGCCTTATAAAATCTTGACAATCAAAATGTTTCTTCAAGAAGAAGTTTTAAATTAATGTTGCATGAAGAACACATAGTCCATACGCCTCATAAAATCTTGACAATTAAAATGTTTCTTCAAGAAGAAGTTTTCAATTAATGTTGCATGAAGAACATTTTATTTAATCCTAAACTTTTATGACGACAAAAACAATTGAAAAAGAAGAATTTCTCAATGTCTCACAACAACTTCAAAAGGATTTGCAACAACCATCTTTCCAAGTTCTTTATAAATAGAAAATACCCTTGAGGAAAAAAAGAGTTTTTCATGATTGACTTAACATAATCTTATGAATGCTTAATTAAAAAGCTTACAAATCTAGTACATTGCTAAAACATTATAATGTTCATGCAACCTTATCTTTTATTTGTCTTGGGACATAACAACTCTTTTAGTTAGCAAACATGTGATCTTTTGATGAAATTTCTTGTAAAATAGTAGTTTAGTCTAGGACAATTGTTGTTCCAAAGAATGTTCGGTGTCTTGGCTAAGATTGACTATTGTTTGGCAGAATACTCATTAATTTAGCCAAGAGCGACTCTTGTTCCAAAAAATACTTAGTATTTTAGGCATGAGTGATTATTTTTTAGAGAATGCTCAATGTCTTAATCAATGTCAAGAATACTTAGTGTCTTAGCCAAAAGTGACTACTGCTTTAAAGAATACTTGATTATTTAGTCAAGAGTGACTAAGATCCAAATAATACTCAGATTGCACTTTTGCAGCGTCAATTTACTTTGTAAAATCACTTATTGAAACTTGATTGTGTTAATCAAGAATCAGATACAATCTTGTTAAGAAACAAACTAGTATACAAAGTATAGACTCTAAATCCTTCTTCAATCTTAACTCTTTTAATCGCATATTGAATTGTCATCTAACATTAAAGAAGGAGTTGTTTTTAAATCAAATTTGTGAAAACATGTTATGCTTAATTCCCCTTTTGGTCTTCTAATTTGTTTGGAAAATTCAAATAGATCCGTAATTCTTATTTGGTACAATTAAATCCTTTCGTTTTTTAAAATGATTTAATTAGGTTATTCTTGTTATATTGGTGCTAACGTTGTGTTTGTATGTGTCAGCTCGTAGTATTTAGTTTTTTTTTTGTCACTTGTCAAGTCATATGCCAAGTTATTGTTGTCTCACGTGGTAATGACAGCGCCACGTGTCCGTACAATGTCACGTGTCAGTGTACAGACACATGAAACTACCATAACAATGTCTTGTAATCAATTTAGTTCTTATATTTGAAATTTTGACTCAATTTAGTCATATTTTTTTTTAAATGGAGTAATTTTATCTCTTTCCAAGATGAGACCAAATTAGTAACTAAACTTAATTACAACTTATATATACATGAAATCACTCCACCTAAATATTGAAATTAATTTTATTTTATACATTTTTAATTTCAATAAAAATCCCTATTTTAAACTTATTATATATTCTAAACAATTATTTTAACATGTATATATAAATGTGATAAATTGTTGAGATTAAATGTGATAAATTGAATCTTATGTATTTTGTGATGTTAATACATATGCTTTTCCATTTCAATGCTACTATTTGATTTTTGTGTTCAATGCTTGTTGTGCCTTAATCATCCATGGCTTGATTGTTGGTTCTTGAGATGTTGGATTTTGAAGCTAAAACTGAATTTGAATACTTAATGGAGCTTGTATCTAGGGATAGAACATAATTAATTAATAATCTTTATACTCTTGAACTTAATGCATGGTTACTTCTTGATGATCCAAGGGATTGGACTTTGATGAGTTATCATAGGCTCAAAGTCACTAGGAATAGGATTTGAGTAATCTTGTGAGTTGATTTTGACTTCAATTTGGAATTGGGATGTTTGTGAATGCATGAGAATGAAGTGAATGAAATCTAGTCTTGACTATTGTATATACTATATGCTACAATTTTTTTGGACACCAACTATTTAATAAAATATTGTTCTAGCCAAAAAGACTAGAGTCCAATCAGCTAGAGCATTAAAAGATTTATCTTTTTTTGCTTTGTCCTATGTCCCTCTTTATCCACTCTCCTTCAATCTCCTTAGCTCATGTTTCCCCTTAACAATCCCTTAATGTGTCTTTAATGTCCTCATGTATTCCCTATGATTTGTTATCTGACATGCCTCTTTAATCCCCTCATTTATTGTCCTTTACTACCTATATGGCTTCCTAAGTCGATCTACTATTTTTCCTCGTGAAACATCTGATTGGGCCGACTGGTTGGCCTATCACCACACAGTCCCCCAGCCTTTAGCTCCTTGGAGCATAAAGGCTAAAAGGAAAAAGAATTCAAAATGACTTACTCCTAAAAAAGGCCACCTGGTTGGGCCTACCACCACACAACCCCAACCTTTTAGCTCCTTAGAGCGTAAAGGCTAAAAGAAAAAGGAGTTCAAAGTGACTTACTCCCAAAAAGGTTGACTGGTTGGGCCTACCACCACAAATACCAAAAAATGTTTCTTAGTGTTTTTGTGAACTTTGTTTTCTGATTAAGTTTTGAATTGCGAGAGTTGTCATGTGTTGCACAAGTTTTTATTGAGAGAACGGTATTTATTACTTACTATGTGCAACCAATGCACTTGTCGTTTTTCACTAACACTAATCAAGATTATGAATTAACTAAGTGTTAAACATAGGCCTAAGGGCATCATTACCTTAACTAGATTTGTGTTTACACTTGGAATTTCTTTCTTTTGACCTTTTCTCTTCCTCCATGGTTGTGACATGTGAACTATAAATAAAGGAAAATTATAAACATACTTTTAAAAATTGAATATACATTTTGTGAGACAACTCTGAGATTGTCTAATCCTATTTTGGTTCTTATTTTAGATAGTGTTTTTCAAGTGGGAATCTTCCTTGCATTTATCTTTATCTTTGAGATTCATCACAAATGTGGCTCTTTGTTCTTCCATCCTTTCTTTAATCCAATTTTATTTCCTTTTAGCAAATAGTTATTGTTTTTTTCATTTTTATTTGATTGTTGAATTGAATACAACATATAATTCATGCTTCGACAACTTATATCGAACCTTCCATGGACTATTTGCTTTTAAACAACTCTTAAGTTGATTAAGATCCTCCCATCCTTACAAGGATTACATCAAGATCGTTATTAAACAAAATTACATTGCTTTTACGACAAAACGATCTTCCCTAAAACCTTAAAGAAACCAAACTGTAGATGTCGATGAGGATTAGGTAAAGATTTGTTGAAGTAATGGTCATCAAGTAGTGGATCACATCGAAAACATGGTTTTGTGCTAGTAAGGACGTGTATGTGAAGCACACACACAAAGGTGGCAATCACCTAGGGACAACACATGGAAAAACAATATATCACAAAGGGTCACTAGAATGAGGCAATGGTGGTCATATGGGTGTGTTAGGGAAATCTCAATTGTATAATTGTCAATCCCACTTCAAGTTCTTTAAATTAGTTTCTTCTTGTATTCTTAGTAGAAAAATAAATTCAAACATATGAATCAACCTCATCATCATCCTTATCAAAAGAAATATCAAGTACTGATTCATTAGCTTACTTTAGGAAGCCAAGATCATTGTGCACATGTTAAAGGTTTAGTTTGACTCCTTACCTATCTAAATTATTTAACTCCAATGCTCATTTCGTATAATGGGACATCTATAAATTGCATTAGTTTTGCTTAGTATATTAATTCATTTTTAATTAATATCTCAAGAACTACATTTCTAAGACTTCAAGTACAAACACCATACCCCAAGCAAGTAATCAACAAGCTCATCTCCATTCCCTTCCACTCCAATTGAACCTCAAGCAAATAATGAATATCCCCCTTTTTCACCTTCAATTGTGCCTAAACCAAGGAAAATGTATTCACTTTTTCTTTTTCAAATTTAATAATCCTTCCATCAGTATACACAATTGTATTTTTATTTCACTTTATTCATTTATTTTCGAGAACCCTGGAAGTGAAGATATCTTCAACTAGTCAAACCAACTTTTCTCCTACATTCATTGTTTAGTCTCCAATTGCACTTGCATTTGATTCTCAACCACCACATCAATTTGTACATGCATGATTTGTTGATGTCATTGGTAAGCTATTATATAAAAAAGTTCAAAATGGAAATTAGTATAAAGTATTATGTAGTATACTTTACATATATTTGACTTTATGTAAAACCTTGATTCCCAGTTACTAAGAGTCATTATCAATTTGTTAAGAGTATACAATGTGATATAGTTATTTAGTATTATTATTTGGTTCAATGTTATATCCCTTATATCACATATCTTCGTGTCAAATATATATTTTAATTTCTCTCTTCATGGGTCATATACTTTTTTCTTCAATTTTATAGGAAAAAAATGTGTGGCACAAGGTTAGTAGAGGAGAGGTATAGATGGCTACACAAAAACATGCAAATGGAGCATTTGTGAGTGATGAAATGGAAGAAATTGGTATACGTTCAATTCTAATAAAGTCTATAATTGTCAACCACACTTCATGTTTTTTAATTATTTTTTTCTTGTATTCCTAATAGGAAAAAAAAATTCAAGCATCATATCAAAAGCAATATTAAGTGTTGATTCTTAGCTTATTTTTTAGGAAGCCAAGAACATTGTGGATGTATTAAGGGATTACTTGCTCATTATCCATTTAAAATGTTTGGCTTCATTGTTTATTCTTATAGTATGACACATTCAAGTTTTTCTTCTTATACATAATTACAAAATCTGGTTACTAATCTTTTAGTTCTAATCATATTAAATTACTTTTCTTTAATTTATGATTGAAACTTGTAGTCAAGACCATGAATTCACCACTTTAATTATTGTTTCTTTTGGTTTTATAGGTTTTCCTTATTTTTTTTAATTGCTTATGTTTAAACTTGCAAGTTACATTTCAATCAATTATGGGTGAACAATTCTAATGTACATGTGATATTGAATGAGAAAGCATCTAAGTTGTTGTCATACTATTTTATGCAAATCTACATCTTATGAAGAAGTAATTTATAAAAATGTATGATAATTTGTTTTGGTGTTTTACGTATTATTCAATTTGACTATTTTTGTTAATTTTGTGTGTTTTAAAATAGGTTTTCACCTTGATATCATAAGTCAATTAAATGATGACAATGATAACCTTTTTTACAAAGCTATTAAAGAGAATTGTTTTGTGACTTTATTATGTTTCATGTATAACTATTAATATTTAAATATTGATTAAATTAATATATTTTATATTTTAATTGAAATATTACTATGATTGTATGTTTTATGTATAATTAATAATATATAAATCTTGATTAAATTAATATATTTTATATTGTAATTGAAATATTACTAATTATGATTATTTTTCTATACGTTGATGTTGGCTATTTGATAAGGAAGTATTCCTACCAACTTTAATAATTGACATAAAAAATCATATTTAAATAATGTTATTTAATTTCATTATGTTTAATTTTATGAATTCAAACTAATATATAATATTTCAATTATTTATATTATTTTATCTTGATATTGTAGACTTTTTTTAATGGTAAATTTGAGTACAAATACTAAAATTTAAATTCTTTTACCTTATTCTCATTTACATTTATTTAAGTATTTATACACACCAAGTTAGAAAAACTAAAAAAAATAACGAGGGATTGATATCCCAAGAAATAACACTAAAAGTTAATTATTGACATTAAGGGATTACAAACCACCAAGAAATATTTATAAATTTGTATAAAGAAATTATCTCTTTTGTGTCAATATTTCATAATTTCAATTTTATCCTTTACAATGTAATTATTTGTTAAATTTTTAAAAATGAATTGTTAGTTTTACATGTTTTCTATAAAATTTTCTATCTTCTCTCATTCTATTTTTTTCCTTATTCATCAACAGTTATTTTCTCATCTCCTCTCCGTTCATTTAACATTATTTTCAATAAATATAAATTTATTTTGTAAATTTATTAACTTAATAACATTACAA
>Ga0209389_1001332_pt1 | contig 17293 bp, 16 predicted proteins | sample CowpearedBW_FD_187526 | JGI IMG/M metagenome (GOLD analysis project Ga0209389, IMG submission 187526) | Root nodule microbial communities of legume samples collected from California, USA - Cow pea red BW (SPAdes) (version 2) | ecosystem: Host-associated > Plants > Roots > Nodule | place: USA...
AGAAACCCAAGCTACTCGGGCAGAACTCACTCACACAAACACAGAAAGAAACAGAAATAGACTTTTATTATTCTCTCAAAGAATGCGTCCAGGGAAAGACAACAATTCCCCCCTTTCTACAACCAAGAACAAACCAAATACTACGGAGAACACAAATTTGAGGTTCTTTGTATTCAATAATGGTTTTCTCTCTTCAATGTGAATGGATATGAGCTACGCTTTTGTGTCTGGTTAAGGTGTGGGGTGAAGCAATCCTATAAAAGATTGTAGTTATAAGATTTTGCGATGTCTTTTTGTACAACAAATGCTTCTTTCATCTGTCTTTTTCTAGATTTGCCTGGGAAGAATAAGTAGAGTTGCCCAGCTGTTGCATTAGTAATTACTACAAAAGAGTGATTGATCTCATTCTATCTCTGTATATTTCATTTCTCCAACCATTGATATTTCATATTACAAACATACTGATTAAAGGAAATGTTTTCAGTCTAATTCAGCGGGATGGGTAGAATTAAGAGAGAGCTTAGAGAATGAAGCAGCTTCATATTTGGTTGTAGTCCATAATTTCTGCTCCGTATGTAGACTCTGATAGACTTTGTGGAGACTATTCCCCTGGATTATCATAACTGAATGCATAAATTGTGATGGATATTAATTTCCTACAAATTAATATCCATCAGCACTAAATGCATAAAAATTGAGATACATGAAAATAATTTTTCCTAACTTCACTAAGTGTCACTATTTCCTACACTTTCCTCATAAAGAATCAAAAAGATGAAAATATTTTGGTGGTATCAATTTTTCTGTAAGTAGCATAAGGTGGAGAATAAAGAATATAGCACCTTTAGATTTTTAATTTTGTGGTTACCTTCTTCAGGTTTTACAAGAGCCATAAGAATTGTGAAGCTCGTTTTAGATGCTATAATTTTACCTAATTCAAAATTTTCTGATTTATACAGGTTATTGGATTGAATAATGTTCCTATTGCCGGTGATGAATTTGAGGTTGTTCAATCCCTTGATGCTGCACGTGAAAGGGCTGAGGCTCGTGCCGAGTCATTGCGAAATGAGCGCATTTCAGCAAAGGCAGGAGATGGCAAAGTCACCCTTTCTTCCTTAGCTTCAGCAGTTTCCTCAGGAAAGCTGTCTGGACTTGACTTGCATCAATTAAATATTATTTTGAAGGTTGATCTTCAGGTATGGTCACTTCTTTTTTCTAGTGTTGCTTGAATTTGTACACTTTCTGGTTGATTTTTAATTTGAAACTGCTTGCCTAATTGAACCTATTAATGACTTTATCGGTGATATCATTTATCATGCTGTGATCATTGAAATAAAAGAATAACTTACGTAGTATGTATCTAACAGATTTTCCTTTAACTATCCTAAGAGGGCTTTGAGTGGTTTTTTTGCAGGAAAACGTGTGTATGGTAATAGAATTACCCAGACATGCTTATTATCTACCACGAAACAACATTGCCTGTTGGAGTGCTAAACATGAGTGTATTATGTAATTTTTAGTGTAACCTGTATGGAAGGCTGAATAACCTATCCTATTTGCTATCAATAACCTAGCCTGTGTCCAAATCTGTTATATGCATAGTCAAATGTCCACAATAGGTAAACATACAAGGAAGGTGGCATTTTCTGTATTGTATTAAATAGCTAAAACTGCAATATGTTTTGTGGATTACTGTGGTTATTGCTTCACATGCAATTAATGTAATTGTTCTTGGTCATGGCTAGGGATCTATTGAAGCTGTAAGAAAAGCTCTGCAGGTGCTGCCACAAGACAATGTTACATTGAAGTTTTTGTTGGAAGCAACAGGTGATGTAAGCACTAGTGATGTGGACCTTGCAGTTGCAAGCAAGGCCATCATTGTGGGATTTAATGTGAAAGCACCAGGCTCTGTGAAAAGCTATGCAGATAACAAAGCGGTTGAGATTAGATTATACAGAGTTATTTATGAATTAATTGATGACATACGAAATGCAATGGAAGGGCTCCTAGAACCAGTTGAGGTAAATCAACATATCTTGAAATTTATAACGTTATTGTATATTATACATATGCACATTTATGTGAGTGCACAGCAAAATGATTTTACATGGCATTTAAATACAATCAAACTTGTTAAAATATCTTACCGACATGTAAATTTGATTTATACGGTTTCTAAAGGGTACTTAGAGATTTATATTATAGTGCCTATTTGGCTGTGAGACTTATTGCTATCTTTTGGTAGGAACAAGTAATGATTGGTTCAGCAGTAGTACGAGCTGTATTCAGCAGCGGTAGTGGTCGTGTTGCTGGATGCATGGTTACTGAGGGAAAGGTGCTAAAAGATTGTGGTATTCGAGTCAAGCGGAAGGGAAAAGTAGTTCATGTTGGTATAATTGATTCTTTGAGACGAGTGAAAGAAATTGTTAAGGAGGTATGGCTCTGCTTCCAGTATTAATTCCGATTTTTAGAATTCTCACACAAGAATTACACAGCAACAAATGCATAATAGAAGTATGAAAACAGTTGGACAAATGTTACTCAATTTATAAAAACTTATCAATTGTGCACCCAATAATTGGCAGTCCATTTTTGTTGCATTTGGCTCTGACAAATGGGCATCAGCTATGTTAGTTTTATGAAAAGTAAACATTTGTTAGTATATTGACTCTTGACCTTTACCTATCAAATATGCCAGTATTCTGGAGATAATGCCGGTGTAATGGACAGTTTTTGGAATGAGTTGGTTTCAAAAGAATGCTATATTTGCTATTTCTTTGTCAACATCTGCTCTAATTTAAATTTACGTGGTTGATTGTAAATCCAACAAAGTTGAGCAGCTTATAACATTATTTTTTTGTTATGAAAATATATTTTAATCATTAATGAAACTTTGAATGATATGGTTGAGTAAAAATTATCTTACTTAAGTGAATCTTGTACTTCACATGCATTAAATGAATTCCCATCATGCAACTTTTGAGACTTTATCATTAACTTTAGTATATTACATTGAATGAGAAATTTGTAATTTATCCAATTTTCCTGTCTGATGCTTTGATGATGATTATTGTTGAGTCTCTCATGTACAGTACTTTGTTTTCTGCTATAAATGTGATAGGACCTGGTATTATTGAATAAAAAAGGTAACAACAGTGGAACAAAAAGATACTGAAACCATAAAACATAAATCAGAGAATGTTCTCTGTCCTACAGTTACCCCACAATACGCTAAAATGATTCGCCCTCCTCCACCTCCCCCACTCTCTAGCTCTTTATTCTCTTTTTCTCCCTACTTATTCCCGTATCTCCTTTCCCCCAATCCTCCCTTGCAACATGTGCAGTTAGTTACCTCCACTCATAACAGACTCATTCCCACTAGTGACCTTTTTGCCCCTTCTTGGGTAGTAATATTTCAAAGACCTTTGCTGTGGAGGCCCATAAATACCCTCCCCAACAAGCGACACCTTGTCCTCAAGGTGGAATCGGGGAAAAAAAGTTTGAATCACGTCTTAATCTTCCCAAGAACTGTCTTCTGTGGGTAACTCAGTCCATTTAATCAGCACTTGCCACTTTCCATTCAACAATTTCCTTGTGGCCAACCCTTACCCTGGGTCTACCATCAATTCAAACTCATTTGAGAGGAACTTGGGCAGTTCATGACTCAGCTGGCAGGAGGGTAAAGCCTTCTTTAACTGTGAAACATGAAACACAAGGTGTTATCGTGAGCTGTCTGGAAGTTGTAATCTGTACGCCACTTCCCCAATTTTGGCCAAGATCTTGAATGGCCAATAAAACTTGGGACTGAGTTTTTCATTAATGTGTGTAGCTAATGACTGCAATTTATAAGGTTGAGCTTTACAGGTACACCATGTCTCCTACCCGAAATTCCACCTCATGCCTACCCTTATAAGCTTGTTCTTTCATTCTCCCTTGTGCCTTGAGCAGGTTTTGCTTCAACTCAGCCAAGATACTATCACGAAGCATCAACTCTTTTGTCAACTTCCGCTATGATAGTGCTATCTCTTGGATATGGGATAATCATAGGAGGATCCTGGCCATAAAGAGCCTTATATGGACTCATTTTTATAGTGGCATTGAAAGAGGAATTAAACCAAAATTCTCCCCATGGTAACCATTTCACCCATGGAAGCTGACAATTTCTTTCACAAAAATAGAAGCCACATCCTTGGCTGTATATGGGTGCAATAAGGGAATAAAGTGAGCATACTTACTCAATCTATCCATAATCACCATGATAGTGTTTGCATTCTTTGCTTTGGGCAGCCCACCAATAAAGTCCATAGAAATGTCTTTCCACACAGGATTTGGAATGAGAAGTGGTTGTAATAGGCCTGCCGGTTTAAGGTTTTGAACCTTACTCTGTTGACACACCTAGCAAGCAGCCACAAACTTTTTTACATCCTGTTTCATTCCATTCCAATGAAAGGCCATTGCCAAGCGTTTGTAGCTCCATGTGACACCCAAATGCCTATCCTAACAAGATTTCTTGGACATTCTGTTCCACTCGCTATCGGGCCGCTAACAGACCACTCACTAATTTCTAGTCCCACGCATGCTTTCATTAAAAGAACAAGTTAGTACGCACAAAACAAAGCTATGCTATGTCTACAATGCACCTAAAAGAGCTAAACATGCAAAAATTGCATTTTAGAGTGCTATGCATAATTGGACCATATTTCAACCATCTCAAAGTCAGAAAAATTGTATTTCAATGCCCTAAAGCTGTCCCAAAGGTTGCCCTTTCATTTGGAATTGAAGAGCAAAAAGTCAACTCTTCTACATTGAAGCAAAATGGCTGAATCAGCTTCCTCTTTGTGACTTCTCTGAACTTTGAGATGAGATTTTAGGTCTTTCTTATGCATTTCACTCAAAAATCCTAGACAATGTTACTCAAACCAAACTACTTCTAAAGACTCCTAAAACTAGACCAAATTCTACTTCTAAGACTATTTATCAAACTAAGACTTACACACTATCATGCCACTAAGGATTTATGAACCTAAAGATGTATGCGAACTGGACCAAACTAATAACACTTCTGAGAACTATATTAAAATGTATTAAAAGCACCTAATTACGCTACTTTTGCAGCACTAGACTAGAAACCTAATTAAACTAACTCTAGACTAATTTCTTAATTAACCACTTAAAACCTACCCAAAACAATGCAATTGGCTAAGAAAAAAATCTAAAGATTAGGGATTTATCAACCACCCACAAAATATCTCATCTTATGCTTGATATGTCTAGTCCTCGACAAGAGAGGTTGTGTTGGAAATCTCATATTGACAAAAGATATAGTCAAGTTATAATATATAAGGGAGTACTTTCTAAGCTTAACGTTTACTTGCTAAGAAGATATAACACATAACAACCAAGTTTGAGTAGGTGTGTTTGACTACATGGATATGACTCCACTGGACTCCAAATCCAAAATCAAAATTGTATTGCAATCTTTGGTTCTTAGAATTTTAAATATGTTTTACATGTGAAGGGCGATGAAAAATTTTCATTGAAAGTGAAATTGCCTTCATTAGGAAAGTAAGGTGGAACTTTCTTATACATAGATGATATTGTATTGTGTTTTACTTTGATAGTGAATCAGGTATAAACTTAATGTTTTTCTTGTACTTGATCCTTAGGACGTCTTCTATCTAGCGGTAACAAAATGGGTTGGTTTATATCATCCGGAACTGCATGAATCTACCCAATAAAATGTAGGGTGGTGGGCTTTAAATTTTAAATTCAAATTAAACACAAACCTTTTATAGCCTGATCAGATCATGACTTTATCCGGGCTTAGTCTGCAAAAAAGCTCCGGAAAATCAGGCTTTAAGAAGGCTTGGAGTTCATTTTAGTGGCACAAATGAATTTGGATATTATATATTTGTCTGATTCGCTATAGCCTACAACCTGCATTGGGTTGGGTAACCTGTTTTGCTACCTCTATTTCTATGACATAATTTTCCGAGTGAAGCTTATTCAGATGCTGCCCTAGTTTTACTGTGTAATAGCTTTTTCATGCTTTCTTTTTAGAATGATTGAACAACATTTTGCCAGTGTATTGTATAATTCAGCTGTGGTTTCTTTGTGTTGAATATGTGTTGTCTCCATGTTACTCTAGCTACTGGCTGAATACACAATCTCTATCTCTCCCTTGTGAACAGGTAAATGCTGGTCTTGAGTGTGGACTTGGGTTGGAAGACTTTGATGACTGGGAAGAGGGTGACATTCTTGAAGCCTTCAACACAATTGAGAAGAAGAGAACCCTTGAAGAGGCCTCAGCATCAATGGCAGCTGCTGTGGAGGGAGTAGGAGTTGCATTGTAGAATGAAGACTGATGTGTGCCACTCTCAGATTGATTTCCTATCTTGTGTTGGACACAGCCCAAATGCACTCCAGGTTCCAGTTGAAAATACGTTGTATTTCTCTCCAATTGATGTTGTGAAATTGGAGAGGTAACAATTCCCTCATTCATTATATTGATATTGAGGTTGCCACTTCTGAAGATCTGTGTTCAAAATGATTTGTTGCATTGTAAAATTGTATATAAGAAAGTATATCAGTTTCAGCTCTTTGTAGAGGGAAAAAGTTTCAAGGCCTTGACCCAAAATACGTGTAACAACCATATATAAGACAAGGGAAGAATTGCAGTTTTTTTCTTCATTTTTTGTATGATGCTATATAATGGACGCATCATCATATTTTTGATAAAGGAGAAAAAAAAAAATAGATGCATCATGCACTGATCTGAAAATTTGTATTTCTACTGATTTTTGCTCCTAGATGGAATATATTTAGATTATCCAACGTTGTGCAACAATGTGAATGCTTTGATTAATGTTTTTTTCTTTCTGCATTTTGTTTTATTACCTAACGACTAGATTAGATAAAACTACGAAAGAAACCATATTGGTTAACGTTTACTTATCTACACATGGATTATTCATTTTAAAAATTTTGGATCTATAGTGTATGTGTAGGTCTGCATATATTTCACTCTTATTTGTACTCCAATCTTAAAATTGTATTCCAATCTTAATTTAAATTTTGAATCAGAAAAAAAAAATATATTGAGGAAAAAGTAGATTAATTTTTAGGGTTAAATATATTTTTGGTTCTTCAAATTTCAGTAAAATTTGGAGTTAGTCCTTCATAAAACTTTTTTGACTAATTTAATCATTTATCGAGATATAAGATACTAATATGACAAAAGAGAGCACTATTCTATTGTGTAAAAGTAAAAAAATAAGAAAAAGAAGGAGAAGAGTGTTGAATGGTAAACCGAGTGGGGGAAATGGAAACAAAATATAGCTTCAATAAACTTTGACGTATAGTATTTTGAAAATTGTTAACTATGCACTTGGAAAAAAAGAAAATCATAACTTCAGCATGCTAACAATTTACTACGATCTTTAATATTTTTTTAAAACAATGAATAAAAAATACTTACCATTATTCTTTCTATATTTTCTTGATTTCCCAAACCTAGAAATATAGTAATAGATTTATTTTTACGTTATTTATTTATCAACGAAAACTATGTATGTGTAGAAATTGTTCCTTGAGTATATATAGCTATGAACTTGATTATTTTTTAAACTTTAACTTTATAAAACTGATTTATAAAGCGAGGAGGTTTATAGCAACTTATATATTACATATGTAGTTTCTTCAACACGTAACATTTATAGTTCTTACCTATCATAATTCATTAATGTGTATACCAACATTCAAGCAAACTTAACAGCTCCTTAGACTGGCTAAGCTTTTGAAATTATTCTAGGTTTTCCTCCAGGTAGGGGTGGGCATAGATTGGATTTTTAATGATCCAATCCACATCCATTTTATATCCAAATAATTGGATTAGATTTTTGACCGAAATCCATTTCTTTAGCAAAAGTAGTTTGGATTTTTTTAAAATTCAGATCCAAATATTTGGATCAAGATTTAAATCTAATCCAAATATTTCGATCAAGTTCAAAATCCAGAATCCATTTTTTATAAAAGAAATTTAAATTGAATTTTTTAAAACTTGTGTCATTAAGGCCCGGATGAGACCGACGACCCGGACGGGCCGGACAACCCGAACGGGCCAGACAACCCGAACGGGCCCGACAACCCGGACGGGCCTGACAACACGAACAAGCTCGACGACGTGAACAGACCGAATGACCCGAATGGGCCCGACGACACGGACGGGCCAAACGACCCAGACGGACCCGTCCAAACAGTCGGGCCCAATCGGGTATTCAGACACGTTCGAGTCGTGGGGCTCGTCTGGGTCGTCGGGTACGTCAACGTCGTCAGGCCCGTCCGAGTTGTCGGGACCATCCAGGTCGTCGATCATGTCCAGGTCGTTAAGCCCGTTTCGGTCGTCGGACCCGTCTGGATCGTAGGCCCCGTCCAAGACATCGAGCCCGTTTGGGTCGTAGGACCCATCCGGGTCAACGCGCCCGTTCGTGTCGTCGTGCCATCTGGGTCGTAAGGCCCGTGTAGGTCGTCAGGCTCGTCCGGGTCATCGGGCCCACCTGGGTCGTCTGAGTCGTCAGGTCCGTCCAGATCACCCGGATCGTTCGACCCATTCGAGTCGTCTGACCCGTTTGTGTCGTCGTGCCCATCCTGGTTGTAAGGCCCATGTAGGTCGTTAGGCCCGTCCGGGTCGTCGAGCACGTCCGGATCGTCGGCCCATCCGAGTCGTCGGGCCCATCCAGGTCGCCGGTGTAACATCCCTAGGGAATATTACTTAAAAATAAATATTAAAAGAAATAATCACATTAATAGTCATCTGGATAAAAATCCCAACGCGGGAAAAATTTAAGTTCAATAAAATAGTGCGCCAAAACTCATAACTAAATCCATAAAAGGTTACAAGTTTCCAAAATTAGTATTTAAAAACAAAAAATACAAATGAGCAAAACCCTAGCTCTAATCCCATGCTATCCCTCACTCCGCCGTCTGAACATCCTCAACATCACCTGTATCAACATCTGCTCCCGTGTAACGAATTACACGATCATCGCCGCACACAAACAGAAAGGGTGAGCTGAGAAAATAAAATGACAACATATAGAACACAAGATAACTCATATGCCCATCTTATTCATTATATATATAATTCTTGGCCAAGACCTTAACCCCAAGACTTGTCAGTCTTCAAATCATACAATTGGTTAGCCTTGGATTCGGGAACATGATGCTCACACGAACCTCCTCGCTCGTGGTCCTGCCTCTACGAACCTCCTCGCTCGTAGTCCTACTCTACGGACCTGCCCGCCCATAGTCCAACACATGTGATCCACCAGCCCCGTACCTCCCCGCACGTGGCATCTCTCAATGTGAGCACGGAACATACGAACCTACCTCGCTCGTATCCCCACGTGAGAGTAACTTGATATGGACCTCCCCGCCCATATCATCACATGTCAATCACCATCCATGAACCTACCCGCTCATGGCACAGCATCTCCCGATCCAAGCACAGTGTCATTGTTAGTTAAAAGCAATACAAACAACTCGTGACCTGGTGCACGGCCGCCTGGCGCACCAGCCAACACCGCCTGGCGAAATTGGCCCAGACCGCCTGGCGGTACCTGTCCACCGCCAGGCGCCAGGCACCAGCGCTCTTCCAGCGCCACTGTTTCCCCAACGCCGCCTGGCGGGGCACTCCCTTGCTGCCAGGCACCACGCGGTGCAGGAATCTTTCCTAGTGATTCCTATCGCCTGGCGGTATCAGCAGATCGCCAGGTGCCATACCAGTAACTTCCGGCTACTGATTTGACACCCAAAATGGTTAATTCTGCAATTCTAGCATGTCCTAGAATGTACAACACAACTGTCTTATCAGGATTTATAAATTCTCCAATCCTATACCTTCCCATGTATAGCCCATATACCTAACTAAAGACATTTAGACACTCTATTTCACTCCTCTATCACAGTTAATCAGCAATACAATAACAAGGCACGCCATTCACTGCCAAATACTGCAGTTTAGGAACATTATCAAATCACCTCTCATTATACTTATTTCACGCTGCACTACCATGCATCTCATTCCACACAATCTCGCCTAATCACATAACTTATGTTTAAACTTACAAGTCCCCAAACACTGAAGACTCATAACCAATAATTAAAGATATTTACGACATTTAGGCAGAATTCTAAGCTTTCCATTCCTAATTCACCAACTAATGCTATCCAACTCTCTTCCTTTACTCAACACAACTATCAAGAACTTGTCACGTAATCACCCCATCAACCACTCTCCATTACCATACACACTTACCCATGTACATTATTTCTTAATGTGCCCTTCTTTAAGTTCCAATATCACTCTTAGCCTCTTCCCTCACAACCACCCGAAAACAACATTAAATGTGCCATTGTCCCCGTCATCGCCTGACGACAAGCTAGACACCGCCGGGCGGTGTATCAGAACCCAGAAACTCCAAGTTGCTGTGCTCGTGATATGCCAAGTTTCCAGAATTCAAGCCATACTCCACAGACAATATTACTTAATAAATCTCACTTAACTTACTGTCCCACTTTCTCTTGGCGTAGTCTCCTCAATTTCGTCCACCCTATGAACCCTAATAACTCAACTCGGATTCCACCCATACCTACAATCCAACCCTATCCATGTTAAATTATAAAGGTGTATTCTCAAACTTTACCAGACCCCAATTCTACCCAACTCATACTATCAACGCATACAGTCATAATCAGAAATCCCAACACCCCTGTGCGAAACGCAAACCTGACAAAAAATACAACACTGTCGCACCGCCTGGCGGATATTCATCCCTGCCAGGCGGTTTAAGCCATCAGGAACCAAATCCACACACAAACTGATGAACCGCCTGGCGACACATGCATGCCCGCCAGGCGGTTTCTGGGCAGAACCCAGAAAATGCAAAAACAACACATATCAGGCAGAGAATTCATTCACTTATGATTACACAAGACATAATATGATGAGTACGAATAATAACGCGCGAAGCAACTCCCCTTACCTCTTATCCTCTCTCCAAACTCGAATTAAATATTTTTAATTAATTATCTTTAGTATATCTCAAATTATCACCATAGAAAATCTTCCAAATATTTTTAGAAACTGATAAAATATGTTAATTATTTGAAGGATATTATAACCAAAAAATAAAAGATTTCAGCAATAGAAAGATAAGATTCCAGTCCAATCAAGGCCTACATAAGATCTAAAGGAGCAAAAGATTGACACTTAGTAAATCTCTAATTTTGGCAGCTATACCATCAATCACATGTCACACTCCTTCACATTCTTCTTCCATCTATCATGTATTCCACTTCATCCATGGAGCACTAAGCTTCTTAGATTGGTTCCACTATAACTTCATTATAGATTCTGAGGATAAATTAAAATAATGTCTTTGTTCTTTTTATTATTGTTTTTTATTTTCATTCATACATGTCTTTTATATATGAATTACGTGAAAAGTAATGGTTTTACATCATAGCTAAATAGTGAGATGTTTTAATCTCCTTGTATGTTGATAACATGAGTTCAAGGGTTTTTATCATTAATCGAGAATCTAATTTGATTAAATTTATAAACTTTCATGTAATTGAATGTGTTTTTGCTAATGATTGAGAATGTACTTTGTTTAAAGGTAAAAAATTTAACTAGAATTAATCAAAAATTTACTTTGGTTAATTAGCTTTTTCCTTGATTTTAAGGGTAAAAGAGTGGACATGATTAGGCATAGCAATATTTAATTGAGAATGTACATTGATTAAATCTACTATGATTAATCTACAAAGTTATTGCTTTTGATTGAGAATTTATTTTGGTTAATAGTAAGAACGCCAACAAATTTATTAAGAATTTACTTTAATTAATTTGAAGTAAAAAACAATAGTTAATTGAACAATAATATGAAGATAACTGATATAGAATCTGTATTAAAAGTAGTGGAATTGGCCTGTTTTATTATAATTGTCTTAAAGTCTTTTATTAATTTGCTATGTCATTCTCAAATTCTTCTCTTTATTTTTGCATATCATCATATAATTTTTTGCAATAAGATATATTTTATAAGAGTCAAATATTAAAAATCAATTTTGTATTCGTTGGGATACGACTCAGGGTTAGCTTAACCCTATCTTATTCACTACTAACTTGACAATACTGAATTTGTCATATTTAAGTAGTGTTAATTTGTCGCTTCATGATAGCGTTTGGGAATGATATCAGATGTTTGAATTTTATTTTAATTATATTTGTCTTTACGAAGTAGTATTCGCCTAGGGTGTTACCGGAAACAACACGGAAACATCACAATTTATGCACAAAATACCTATTCCAACTACCAAGCATCCAAAACATTCACCAAAATAAAACACCAATTGTCCCATATCATTCCTATTAACCTGAAAAGATATACCCATAATGAAAATTCTTAAACTAATTCTCATGATCCAACACACACATCCTTTATCAATTCTTAAAAGCACATGAACAATACTACATATAGTTACATCATGTCTTTTAATAAATTTACCCAAAATCCTTCACAATTGATAAGTCCCTAATTGCATTTGCCTATCCGTTGGATTGACCCTTGGTTGATCACTATGCTATATTAAGTAGTATTAGTGAGAAAATTGAGTTTGATTGAATCTCTAGGTGACAAGAGGTTTATCAACAACCTATACTTGCACCATAGGATTATGCACTTACCAATTTGACACATAAACACATAACCATTCAACTCTAACTTCATGTTCACAAAATCAAAATTTTAGTCTTAAAATACCAAACAAACGACAACAACCACATGCCTAGAATCAACACCACAACCTTCTTTGCACATGAACATGGACTATAATTAAAAACTTACCTCTTACATCCAAAATCCGTTCATTCAATTGCTCAAGACAACATTTGTTGTCCAATATTTGGGAATCAATATGTGGACATGGATAAAATTAAATGCAGTATTTATGCTTGATTGTGTGGGGAAATTTATTCAAAATCAACACTTAAAAACAAAAAAAAAAACTCAAGATTATCAAATGCAAGAAATGCTATAAACTGGGCATGAATGCATGACATGCAATGCACAAAATGGCAGGGAATGATAAATTTTCTAATCCTAAATATTCAAAACATATTTAATGATCAAAACTAGGCTAATGCAATGATTAAATTGGTCCAAATTCATCAAATTTGAAATCTGCCCAAAATTAAGAACATGTTCATGAGCAAAGTGCATGGTAGCCTCAGATTGAAATCTTTTGATGATGCAATTGAATTTAGAAACTGGAATCACTCGATTTGGTGCACTGCACACAAAGTTCCCAATTTCACGAACCTCAATTCCCAAATTTGAGCAGAAATGCAATTTCGACCGATTCAACCAACTCGTGTAGTGAAAATGAAATTAAAAGTGCAGAAAGCTTCGTCATGATGTTATGAATGGAACCCCCAAAATAATTTGCACCAATAATAATTGAAATCGTGCAATTATAAGATTATGTAGAAACGCGAATGGTTGAGATGCAAAAATTCAAATTCGATGATTCATGGAAGGAAATGCAAAATTGATGATTCAAATCGCTTGGGGAACATCCAAGGATTATGAACAAAGCTCAAGAACAAATAAAAAAGCTTAAATCACACGAAATTCAAATGGAACAATGCATTTGTGTTGAACATGAATGGGAAAATTGCAGAGAAATGTGAATTGATGAAATGGTGATGGAATTGGGTGTGTGATGGTTCGAATGGCTTGGGAATCATCCCAGGAGTGTGCACAACACTTAAAATGATCGAGAAATGAACGTGAATTTCAATGGAATAGTAACTAAGGTGTGTGTTTGAACGTGAAAATGGTGTAGAATGGGGGGGTTTTGTGATTTAATGATGGAAACTTAAAATTAAACTTGCAAAACGTTAAAGAAACTTAAAATTGATGTGTGTGAAGTGGTGGAATGAAAAGAAACTGAAAATTGTAGCAAGAGTGCAATGAAGTGGAGATATATGAGTGAAATGAGCTTGACTACTAGCATTGGTCTTGAATCCAACCCATTCATCTTGTTTACTTCGAAAAAAATGATGTATAGAGGTCTTTGGACACACCAATTCATAGGCCTAGTTCTAGAGCCTAGATTTGGTAAGGTAGGGTAGAGTTCAAGCTGAAAAAGTGGTAGCCAAGGTGGTGGTTTAGTGGAAAATGATGATGAACATTATGAAATCATATGCCAAATGAACATCACTAAAATTTTCATTCATTGAAGCTCAAATCCAGATTACAATGCCAAAAATGAGTACAAAGAGTTGCCCCAACCTTCCTCTCACCAAGGCTTGAGCTATCCAAGCTTCCAAAGGCAAAAATGGAGTCAAAATGAGTGATTTTAGGGGGGGATTTCGGGTCTGCTGCATTAGGTGTTGTGTTGTTGTCAAAAATCAGTCTAAGAATGGTCCAAGAAACATGCAACCTCCGTAGGAGGTTGTTGGGTCGTCCCCTCCATGCCATCAAACCAAATCTACCTTAAAATCTACCTTACATTAAGCCACCTCTCACCAAGGCCCAAACCAGTCACATTTAGGGTCCTAAATTGCTCCAAATGGTTGGCTCTTGATTTAGGGTCCAAATGGCAAAATTAAACTCTAAGGTCAAAGATGCCACTTTTGCACACTTCATGCTTTGCCACCAACTTGACCTTGCTGCTATGTGAACTACTAGGCCTTCAAATCTTCATTTAAACCTTGCCTAAGGATATAGGACCTGCAAATTGATCAAAAGCTCAAGTGGAAGGGTTATCTCTACCTAAACACTAGTTAAACAACTAAGCTAAAATGACCAAAAACATGAAAACTAAGACTTTTGCTCAATAGGCCCTAAACCTCAAATTTTGGTGTTTGACCACTTCCAACAAGTGTAAATAGGCATTTATAATGATTCCATAAGGTCAAATCACTCAATTTGAAAGAGATTCAAAAACGCTAATGATTCCACAAGGTCAAACCACTTCCAACAAGTGTAAATAGGCATTTATAATGATTCCACAAAGTCAACTATGTCATGGTATAAAGGTTAAATGAACAAAATTTGACTCTTAACACTAGGTTTGATTAACCTAAGACCCTAAGACTCAAAATATGATGCAACCAAACTCAAATGATGTTTAAAAACGCTCTACAAACACTAATTCTATGAAAATGCGAAAATGGCCAAAAGTGAGGAATCTAACCTAATATGCTCAAATTAGCTATTCTAGAATGGAAAAATGAACACTCTAACTACAAGAATATCTCATGACCACAAGTAAAAATTATCATCATACAAATTATATCAACACTATGAACATTGATGAATCATTATTTCCCTCCATTCCTCTAGCCTTTGTTTACCCATTTGATAGTTTTTCAGTGCTTAATTGTCTATCTTTAGTGTGTTTTCATTTGTTGGGCTTTATTGGGCTATTATTTCGAATTTGGGTTAATTTCACATTATTTGACCTAATTTTAGTTTTTAATTATTTTTAGGTATTTGGGTGAAACAATTTTGGAACTTGGACATTAATATTCAGTTGAAGAGAGTTGCCACATCATTGTCACATCATTTCCACATCATTTCCACGTCATTTTCACGTCACCTAAGTAAATGGGCCAAATTTGAGGCCCAGTAGTAACATTTTTGTAATTCTGAGTGGTATAGTGGCATTTTTGTAAATACTAGTGGCAAGGTTGATTTGACCATGCAAATTAGATCATTTAGCATTCACCAGCTGCATAGCTTCTTCTCCAACTTCAATTTTCATGCTCTCAAGCTTTGGTGGGTGTCATGGAGGTGCTACTTGCGGTTTTTCACGTTTTTGCCTAATTTTTACTGTTTTTATGCACATTTGGCAGCTCCTAATGTGGGTTTTACGTTTTGAATTCATTTGCTAGCTTGGGCATCTCATTTTATAGATTGTAATGACTTGGAACAACACCCATTGTGGGGTTTTCGGTTCTTTTATGATAGTAGTGATTTTCGTTCATTCAAAGCCTTGAAATTTCTCTTTTGCTCTTGCTTTTGAATTTGCGTTTGAAGTAGGTTAGGGTTTTTATTTTTTGATGTTTTCGTTCATTCAGAATTAAAGTGCTTAATTGCTCCATTTTTATGTCTAGCTAAGTTTTTTGCATTGGTTCCTTGATGAAATTGAAATGAAACCATGAGATTGTTAGTCATTTTTGGGTTGTATTCGGAATTGCATCTATTTCAGGTTGGGTTTTGATGATAAATACGTTTTTGATGCATGCTTAATCTCAAATTCGTGTGTGCACATTAATGGCTCGTATTCATGCTTAATGTTTATGAGTTCTGTCACAACTTGCTTAAATATGTGGGTGTTAACTACCTGAAATTTATTGTGCTTAATGATGTGACATCCCATTTTAAATAGAGTAATCTACTAAAATTAAGCATCACATAATTATAATGTAAAAGAGCACATATCATGAAGCATACATGTACTGACTATTACAATTATCCATAGTATACTAGGAATAAAAGCTTAGGCACACCACAATTGCCATAAAAAGGACACAAGGGTACTATTGTTTTACAAAAGATTGCTCAAAGAGCAAGGAATCTAAATAAACAAGAGTTCTTCAAAAAGGGGCTCAATAGTGAGCCACAACCCAGACCATGGGGACCACTCTACACATCAGCATCTTCACCATCCTGAGTTTTACCAAGGGTTTCCACATTTGCTCACACCAATAAATTGGTGATCATTGCAAAAGTGAAAGCAAAGCAAGGAACAAATAAAAATGAAAGGGTAAGCTAGAGTAAAATATTTTAACATGTTATCAAGCAACCAAATGACAAAACAGGTTATAATCAAACAAAGCAGGAGGCACCCAATCATGTGAAAGCAAACAATTGCAAGACTCTATGACTCAATATCCGGATCATACTCTTGATATAGAATTCTAAAGGAAGTATGCACCTATGCTGGTTTATAAACTTTGCAGAGTTTAGACGCAAGGGGTTATCACCCAACCACACACAAGGTTAATCCTCTAATGTCTTAGGCCCAATACGTCCCAAGACTAGGACCTCCTGCCAATCTCACCACATAAATCATTATGCTCTATGTGAGCGTGAATGATTATTAGAGTTCAGGATACCTTCCTTTATCTAGACATCTCCTATATCAAGGTATACACTAACTACCATTACCAAGAGTCTCCCTTGAAACTCTTTTACCAACAAATTTCCACATGCCATCT
>Ga0209389_1001335_pt1 | contig 17264 bp, 8 predicted proteins | sample CowpearedBW_FD_187526 | JGI IMG/M metagenome (GOLD analysis project Ga0209389, IMG submission 187526) | Root nodule microbial communities of legume samples collected from California, USA - Cow pea red BW (SPAdes) (version 2) | ecosystem: Host-associated > Plants > Roots > Nodule | place: USA...
GAATTGCATTCTGTCTTAACATGCACAATGAGGCAGTACGAGCACTTCGTTTTCCACCAAACACACACAAAGAGAAGGAGAGTGCTGAAAAAAGAAGAGAGAGACAACAACAAGAACAGGAGCTGGCTAAGCATATTGCAGAGGAGGATGACGACGATTTCTGAGAATTATCTTTTTTCACCCTACCAAATGCTATCAGGGCACCTTCATGTCCAACCTTTGCTGATGTTTTTCTTTCGAAGAACCTCCATTATCCTTTCCTTCTCTAGAGGTGAATTTTTTATTTTTCAATGTGGAAGATATCTGAAAGTCAGTTTAACACATAAAAGATATGTTCTGTTAGTATTTACATCCATTATGATTGCTATGTTTTGTTTCTTATCCGGAGAATTATGTTTAGGACCTGAAGAAAAAAATTGTTAGTTATCATATCAATTCTGTTAAGAAGTTATGATTGGAAACTGTTGCTCTGAAGGATGTATTAATTATATTTTGACAATTTAGTTTGCTATCAATAATGTTTTATTTTCTAGGGTCCTTGAACACATTAGAGCTTTTGATAAAACATGAGGAATTGCAAGAAAGGAAAGGAGGGGTGGCGCATACCTTTTCTATTTGGGTTGATTATAATTTTTTCCTTTGGGTGTTACAAAGGAGATCTAAAACCTGGTGTGGAAGAGTCCCGAGGGGTAGACTAAGGTGTCGGGCTTTAGGTACACATGCCTTTAAAGAGCTGGGTCAAAGGTTCCCTATAGGGGGCTACAGGGCTCTGGATCCTCTAAAGATTCCAATCTGCGAAGATCAAATCGATTTCCTTTATTTCAGAAATCACGTTTTTTCTTTTATCTTAATTATTAGTTTTTCTATGTAAAACAACTTTTTACGGCTATGATCATGTGCAATTGTAAGCCACTGCAGATCGGATTGAATGAAATTGTTCAAGGAACGCTGCATTTGATCCATGTCTTAGTCACTTCACCTTAAATACAATGGCATATGTCTTTTTGGCACATTCGCTAATCAACTTGTTTCTCTATACGAACATGGTGGTTTATATGTGATGCTACAGTGCATAACAAATAGATCCTGTGATTGCAACCGGCTGTAACAATTGGATTAGGTTCTTTTCTCTATCATGTTCTGCACTTTCAATTCGGGTAACGACATCCTGTTCCTTTCTCAGACATGCAAATCTTCACTGCTTATCCAACACTACTTTTCCCTTTCCTTTTCAATCTTTTGTACATAAGCTCAGTACAAAGTAGGATAAAAAAATTGAGGAAGAGATTAAAAAGAATCTGGTTGTGGCAAAGTGTGTTGTCCTTATAGAGCAAATATCTCCGTTGTTAGTTATAGTGTGTTATCAATATAAGTGTACAAAAGATCTCTCTACACATTATGAAAATCAATTCTTTTTAAGGAGTATGAAAATCATGGAGAAAGAACTGATTTAACATAATATAAAAGAATAGATGTTTTTAAATTTTTAAATGTATAACAGTATACAATGGGTATTTCTCAATTTATCTACACAATTTTCTTTCGAGATTACTGTTAAGGATACCTATTTTCTCCACTTTTAAGGTACACAATTGTTATCTTTTCTGTAACAGTTCAATCTAATTTTTATTTTTCAATATTTCTTATATCAAACAAACAAAAAAAAGAAAAATTAAAATATATTTTAAATAATTTGTTTTTATGTCTTTTGATAATATTGGTTAAATTACTCTTTTGGTCCTTCTATTTGTCAAAGTAATATTAGTTTGGTCTCAAGCTTTTTTTTTGTCTCAATTTGGTCTTTATTTTCTAAAAAATAATTCAATTTAGTTCTTGCTGTTAATTTTGATCAAACGGTGTTAAAGTCAATTTCATGTGTCAATTTATGATTTTTTTGATTTTTTTTTATATTTTACACGTGTTACCCCACAGTTGTGCCACGTACCAAAATGATTCAATATGGTCTTTATATTTGTTTTTAGTTTCAATTTAGTCATAATTTTTGCAAAAATGAAATAATATTGTTCATTCTTAAATTGACACTCAATTAGTTTTTGTATAAATCTTATGATGATATTCTTACTAAAATTGACATTTTTATTAAATATTTGTAGAAATATTTTTAAACATTCCTTTTAACTTTTGATTCATTGCAGGAAACACTTTTGGGTCGTCTTGTCTGTCCTGGTCGTCGAGCCCATCCTGGTCATCGATATCGTTCGGATCATCGAGCTCGTTCGGATTGTCGGGCCATTCGGGTCGTCAGACCTGTCTAGATCGTCGAGCCCGATCGGGTCGTCAGGCTTGTCCTGGTCGTTGGGTCTGTCCTAGTCGTCAAACCCGTCCTAATTGTCGGCTTAGTCGAGGTTGTTGGGCCTGTTCGGGTCGTTGGTCCTGTCTGTGTCGTCGGACCTGTCTGGGTTGTCAAGCACATTCGGGTCGTCGGTTCTGTTTGGATTGTCGGGACCGTTCAGGTCGTTGGGTTCGTCTGGGATCGTTTTGATTGTTGGGCCAATCGAGGTCTACATACCCTTTTGGGTCGGTCGTTGGACTTGTCTTGGTCGTTGGGCCCGTCTAGGTTATTGGACTCGTTTGGATTGTCGAGACCTTTCAAGTCGTTGGGTTCGTCTGAATCGTTGGGTTTGTCTTGATCGTCAGACCCATCTAGGACGTTGAGCTCATTCGGTTCGTCGGTCCCGTCCAGGTTGTTAAGTCTGTTTGTCATTTTCGTTTGGATTGTCGAACCTGTCTTGGTCGTCGGGTCCGTCCTGATCATTAGGCCCATTCGGTCGTCGATATCGTCGGACTTGTCTAGGTCGTCGGCATCATCCAGGTTGATGAGCCCGTTTGACCAATCCAGATCGTCGGGTACGTCTAGGTCGCTAGAAAATTTAATAATATATTTTAAAAAATAATAAGTTTTTTCATGTTCAAGAAGAAAGTCCATGGAGTGACCCTAACCCAGAGAAACTTTTATGAGGTTTTTGGGCTTGTGAACTTCTTTGATAGAAATTTACATTTGAAGTGGACTTTTTTTAATCTTAGCCCACGCGGGACCAAACCGTGTGGACTAGGCCAATTGGACATTCGAACTCGTCAACTTTGATGTCCATAATCAAGAATCTCAAATAGCCATTCCAATTACCTGAGAGAATCATGTGTCAGTTCTGGTGTGAGCCATGTGAAAATAAATATCTTCGGAATTTGAATTATACTATGAACTATAAAGTGATCTAGAATTTGGAAATGTATCAGTCTAATTCCCTGAAAATCTATATATGTGTTATTCTAAGTATAGAAGCAATGTATTGCCTTTGCTAATTTGATCTTCAGTTTCATCACAAGCATTTTTTTATTGTAAAACAAAATGTTTATACGAAACTTATTATTATGTATAAAATGTTATAATGTTATAATGTTTAGTTTTTATTATTATACTATTTTTTATCATGTTATATTTTTTATAATGATTCCGTGTGACTTTTATTTTTATTTACTTTTTATCATGTTATTTCCGTAATACTATTTTTATTAATGCAGATTATTTCTGAATTAAGGATAAAAATATTTATGAGTAAATACAATGTGATTCTCATTATCGTTGTTAACATTTATGACTTTTGTAAAATGGAAAGAAAAATTATAAACTATCTTGACGATTTAAATAAGATATTCTTTATAACAGTAATTAAATTAATTCCCATGTAAATTATTTTAATTAAAATAATTATATCAAGGTTTATTATTTTTAATAGTAATATAATTAATTTTTTTATAATAAAATAATAATGGCACAAATCATTGTTTTTTAAATTATATCAGAATAAATGTAAATAATAATAAAAAATGTTAACACGTTTTGCGATTTTAATTATTATTATTATAAATGTTATTTTTATCATAATTAATTCAATTTTGATTAAAAAAACAATTTTTATCGCACCTATTCATTAAAATTAAAACTTATACATGATATATAATTTATTCAATTTTGATTTAAAAATAAGTTATATGATAAATATTTTAGTTGGTTAAAAATAAACTTAAAAAGAAAAGTTGTATTTGTAGATAAAATAAAAAGTGGAAAGTTTTAAAAGCAACTTGGGGGTGTCAATAGTACACCCAACCAATTGAAGTGTACGAGGCCCATTAAGATTTTGGTGGCGGAACCACAGAATCTGGAATCCCATGTAATCACTTTGTTGTAATATGACGAGGTGGTTCTGTTCTGTGACCTTTGTTCCGAATTACGATATCGTTGCCCTATTTATCTAAGTCTACAAGTGCAAGGAGATTGCGCAGTACTTTTTCTCATTTAAATTTGAAAAAAAATTAAAATGTCAACCATAAACAAGAACCAGATCATCGATGAATCGAACCGTTCAGAAACCAAGGTACTGGATGAGAATAAAGAAGAAGAGGAAGAGGAAGACTTACAGAAGCTTCTTGTCCCTGACGTGCAGAATCTTCCCACCACTCCTCCTTCCGCTGTTGAATCCAACTTTGCCACTTTCTTCGCCATAGGTAATTCTATTCACACTCACATTACATTCTTATTATAAACCCTAAACCTGGGTAATTAAATATTTAGTTAATTTGAAGTTCAGATTTTACGAAACCAGCTCACGATCAGTACATTTACCGGCACGCCAATGGGTATACTATTCATTCTTTTGAGGTTGCTTCGAATTGGATTATTTTGGTATTTTCTTAAAAATATGTTCATTCTATGTAATTGTTGTTGTTACCTTAAAGCTTGTGTGTGGTTGGGTTGGCTCCTTCCCACGTCGCTTTCAAGGATGAAGGTGGAATCACAGCCGTTGATTTCAATGTTGGGAAGTCGGATCGCAGCGAGATGAAAGTCACTGGAAAGAGGAAGAAGGTATATTTTCCCAAATTTGAATTTTCACACTTTCTTGCTCTCTGTTTCTGGAAAGCAGAAGAAGAACAATGAACAATGAAACTGTTTCGTGAAATTTTGTGCGTTTCAAAATGTTTTACTTTATGAAAATAGCTTCTTATCCTTCCATTATTCAATTGGGATGTCTTTTCATGAAGAATGCACAACATTTTGAGTCCAACACTGCTCTGTGTAAAATCTCTACCAAAAATGATACCTATATTGTAAGGTAAATTCTCTATTATAAGACATTCATATGATCTACAGATTATTTTTATATCTGTTTGTGGTTGTGTGCTTATCCAGTTCCTCTTCTTTCCGAGTCTCATTACTCACTGATACATAACTTGTGATTTTTTAGATGTTGCGTCAAAGGCTCCCTCTTGGAAGTGAATCAACAATTGATCAAGCAACCAGAACTGCTTAATGTTTCGGTAAGAGTAACTATGCGCTTTTCCAACCTGATCTTTTCATTGTAGATAAACCTTTCATTGTATTGCCCCTTATATATTATATTTTACGACAAGACCAAACTGTGTTTGATTTGCCAACCTTAACCTTCTCCATTATCAAATCTGTCTATTATTGTTATCTTTTATGTTGTTCCTCGTACTTATATTGTTTATGAGAGGTGATATGGCTCATACTGAGTTCCCTGGAGGCTTCTAGTCCTCTGGTTTTTCTTTTGTCATTCACCAAAACAAATGTGTTAGACCCCTTTTATATGGTTTGCTAGAAGAGGTTTACTTTTATTGTATTGTTCTTGTCTCTGATTCTGTGTTGTTTTGATACTTATTAGGACCTTGTTTGTTATAAGATACATCCTTTTTTTCATCTTGGTTCGTACCCAGAACTGTCAAAACGATTGTTGCTACTGCTAAATACTTGTGACATTAGAGCGTTCACGACTTTGTTGCAATCTTATCCTCATGCATGCAATTATCTGTACTTCTTGTCTCTTTATGAATTTCTTTTCATCAATACATCAGGCTGACAGAGAAGGATATATTGCTATTATCATGCCAAAACCTGCCGATTGGCTCAAGGTCAAGGCTTCCCTTGTTAGCCTTCAGGAGTACAAGAAATTGAAGGAAGTTAGTTGAATGTGTAGCATACCCACCAAGAATGGTGTCATAGTGAAAGGGTTGCATGATTTCCCTGCATGATTCTTCATTAGAGGGGTTCCAAATGCCACAAACCGGATGAAATTGAAACATTGTTTAGGTGCAGAAGACAATGAGAAACGAGTTAAAATTCTTTACTAAGTTATCTTGTCTTATCTTCTGCTGAGTATTCAAAATATACTATGTTGATACTTTAGAAGTCTTTTTAGTAGATTTTAAAATTTCAAAATCACTGATCATAAGGGAGAGACATCAGGGGATAATTTGAAAGCTCGGCAGAGAAACACTACAGGAAAATTCAGCAAATAATTCAAATTCATGAGAAATAGCTTACACTCTTAACTTAATCCGTGGCATTAGTGCTTACCAAGTAGCCGGATGACTACATAAATCTCTCAGCTCCACGAGCAACCAAGATCTCATGATATTGGAGCTACTCGGCCACCTTTCATTAGGTTTTTCTGTCTTTCTTATATAACTTTTTTTTTTTAATTTTATTTCTTCTTTCAACAATTTAAATTAATACATAACAATGATGATGATGATATGACTCATGGCCACTTTTCCACCATTTTTTAATGATAATTACTGTTAAAGCACAAGGTTGAGAGATTTGAAGTATGTTGCCTAAAAGAATGTAGAACGAAAAGATGGAGAAGAACTTTTTTAAAATTTGAAATAAACAAGTCTTGAATAGTTATACCAATTATAAATAATTGAAGTTGCATGTCCGTGAATTAAAAGTCAAACCAAAATTTGTAATCCTTATACTCCAAATCGAAGAAGTATAACATATGTTCTTGGCAACAAATTTAGAACAATGGAGAAACTGAACAATAAGAATTCTTGTTACTTGATGTGAAGCATAAGCGCTTTCAGAAGAGTGGCTTCAATATATTTGGGCCTACGGACCCAATAACTGCAATTTCTCTAACCGATCCAAAATTGATAACCTTACATTTTGGATCGGCCTTTCAATGTTTTATCAATTTTCGAGTATGAAATCGGACTCTCCGAACGAATACATAGACCATATATCAAATACAGAACCACCACATAGAAAGTATTGATCCTTTGATACCATTCATGATTTTCATCCCTTTGTAGAAGAAAATATCAATAAGTCTACCTCTTGTTTAAAAAAATAAAAATAAAAGTTAAGCTAATCACAATATACTTAAAGCACAAAGCCATTAAAATAGTAAAAAAAAATATTAAGGACCATGCACAGTATGACATAAAAGGTCACGTGTCACTCAAATACTGAACTAAAAACCACAATAAAACATAACAAAGAACCTTATACTGTATCACTTAATATATATATATATATAATTTGGATAACCCTAAACATAAGTACGTAACTTTTACTACTTTCAATCATTTTAAAGACATTTAGATGACATGTAAAAACAAAACTACCAAAGTAAATCCACAAAAATGGAAAGTTGAATAAAAACATGATTTTTATACGAACACACAACATGAAAAAGGAAGAACATTTCAATATACTACTTGACACGGAACTTCGCTTTCAATAAGACAAACATATACAGATAATAATTTGGTTTGGAAATGATACGTGACTAAAGAAAATTCAGACTCGTTGACATTAATGATTAAATATAATAATAAATTTGTATATTTATTGGGAAAGTTTATTCCATATTTTTGTTTATCGTACCTTTCTACCGTGTACATTGTTTCAACAAGTTCGTCTTCTAATATTGTTTCTCTATGTTCAAGATTTAAGTTAAAAAAAACTTAAAAAAAATCCAGCATAAACCATTTAGAACAACGACATTACTAGAATGTCGAAAATAATGTTTTGCAAACAATTGTTTTAAATATACGTTGAAAAATCATTTAAACAATATAATTGTGAAAATAATATACGAGATGTCAAATTTTGTACATATTAATAACAAATCTGACAGAACATTTGATAATGTAAAATTTAGTACATAATTTTTTAATTATTTCAAAATCTACTCCTTACTGTATGCTTTGTAATTTTAATTAAAATCTTTCTTCTAATAAAATAAAAATTAGAAGGCAAAATAATTTTTACCAAACACTTGTATTAACATCTCGTGCGTAAAAATGCTAAAGATATACAAACTTACAGAAAGAGTGAGAGAGAAAACGAAACTGGATTTATTGTTTAGTTAAAAAAAAAATCACACATTACATTAATTTTACACGTAGAAAACTTAAAGATAAATAATGATGTCAAATGAGAAAAAAAAATTGTGTCAAAATATGAAAAAATAATTAGCGTTTTCTTCCTAATTGAGGGTAATACGGTAAAACGAATATTTTTTACTAACTATTAATTTAAAAATAAAACGAGAGAAGGGAATTAGGTTTCGTAACAGCTGGGCAAGTTGCTGTTGCTACACTTTGTCTCCATTACCACCGAGTCGTGAAACAGAGAAGAGAGGCGGAAGAAATCGCAGGTGCGCGCCGCCGAGACCCAAAGCGAAAGAGAAAGCGTGGTTTCTGCTGTCTGGAATTTTATCAGGCCTTCGGCGCCTTCCTCATTACACAATCACAAACCCTAACTCATTCTTTTTTTTTAATCTCATTTTCTAGGTTCTTTAATTTTTATTTTTTGAATTAATTTTCGTCGATAATCTTCACTGTTTTGTTAATTTATCCGTAGATTTACTTATCTACGTTTATGCTTACGCACTGATCATTCATCGGTCTATCTCTCTCTCTCCGAAACTGCAAACCCTAATCGGCAATGGTTACTACCACCGTTGATTCATCCTCTAATCACCACACACCTTCTGGTGCTGCCGATACCTATAGCTTCCCGCGAAAAAATCTGCCATCTCCGTGGGCCCAGGTCGTTCGCGGTGCCGACTCTGAACCTAACCATCAATCACCGCCTTCTTCTTCCTCTTCATCATCCCTCGATTCTGTTAATTCTATCGGTCCTGCTGCTGATACCGTTGATGCCGCCGTGAAACCTGTGTGGAAGAGGCCGTCTAATGACGCCGCGGAAATTGGGCCTGTAATGGGCGCAATATCTTGGCCCGCTTTATCCGAGTCCACCAAGCCCACTCCTAAATCGATATCTGATTCCGTCGATGATGAATCACTCACTCCTCCTAAGGTTTGTTTCTGTATCAAAACCTATTGTTTGGTTTATATCCACTGGAGGTTCTATTAATTTGACTGAAGGAACAAATAGAGTTATTGATATTGGTAGTTTAGGGTTCACATTGTGGTAATGTAGTTTCTCGGATGTATGCATTGTAACCAGTTAAAGGTTTTTTAGGAAGGACGCGTGTTTACTGAAAATAGTTGTCTCCTTTCAGGGTCCTGTTGTTTCAGACTCTACTCAGAAACAAGCTTCTGATAATGTGAAACCTAGTCCTGCAATAAACCATGGTATGGGTAACAGACAGAGGTCAATGAAGCGTGGAGGGGCAAATGGCAATAATGTTGGCTATGGTCCTGTTCAGAACAACTTCTCGGGTGCTTCCCCTCATTTCCCTCCACCGCCACCCTTTCCCGTGCTTCAGATGCCTCCAAGTTCATTTGCACATGGAATACCTGGGGTTCCAGTTCCTTCTCCGAGAGAACCTTACAGGAACAAAAACTGGGATACGAGGCCTCCGATTGGAGGGTTTATGCCGCCAATGAACGAGAATCGGAGTCCCTCTCGCCGGGGAAATGCTGGGCATCATCCACGTGGAGATGTATCCTATCACAACAGTTATGGCAACAGGCGCGATCAGGATCGTGGAGGTTATGCAAATAACAGAGATACTCATGTAAATCATCAGAGGATGCCTCCAAGGGGATTAATGAGGCCTCCGCCGCCTAATCCTGCTTCATTCATGGGGCCTCAGCCCATGCGACCCTTTGCAAACCCTCCTGGGTTTCCTGGTCAGTTCTTTCTTCTTTTATTTGATTATATTAGTACAACAAAACAAACCTAATGCACCATCTCTTCCTTTATAGAATTCTATTATTTCCCAACACTACAATTTGAACCCTTTGGGGGCATGCCGTTTTTAACACATGCACCTCCTCCTGCAATGTTCTTACCGGTTGCTGAAACCCCTCTCGCCAGTACAATAGTCAACCAAATTGATTATTACTTCAGGTGCTTTTTCTGTTCTTCGTTATTTATTATTGTGTTTCCCAACAAATCCTGGCTGTTGGATTTTATCTTCATTGCTGTTTTGTTTATGCAGTGATGCTAATTTAGTGAGGGATGAGTATTTAAGGTCCAACATGGATGAACAAGGATGGGTTCCAATTTCTTTGATTGCAAGCTTCCCTCGTGTAAGTTAACTCTTAGTATGTGATTCAATGTATGTTACATATGCATAAATTACAGTTTCATATCTTAAACTTATCTGTAATGGTGATTTTTTATGATCTTGGTAAATATGGTTCAATGTTTTAGACACAGTAATAATCTATTTGTTATGGATTGTTATTTACCTTTAAGGAATTTTTGGCTTTCATGGCCGATGATAATTTTTGTTACCCTAGGAGCACTTTTGGCAGTATACATCGAAGATTAATAATGGAAATGAAAAAATGAATTTACGTGTTACTTAGGAGAAAACAGTCTGTTTTTATCATGTCCATATTGACTAGCTTTTTGTTTGGTGAATTTGGCTTTGGTACTATGCTGCTTTTTAATACCTTGTTGACTGTGATATGACATCTATATCTCACAAGTGAAGATCCACCTTCCTGTGAAGTTTAATATTTTTTCAATAATCACCATTGTCAGTGCGACCTGTTGCCACAAAAATTATGGCGCTTGAAATCATAGTGAACATGAATGATGGAAAGGAACCGGTCATGACTGGTTTTGGATTTCTTAAAGCTCTGAATATTGTTTTAAAATGTGTTTATTTGTGAACAGTTTATTTAGTTATTATTAGTGTCAATTTTATTGCTCTTTTCCTGAATTTTTCATTGTCAGTATATACAATGCTATGTAGATGACCAAAATAAGTTATTGTCTCATTTTGTTGTGCAGTATATTAGCTAATTGAAAAAGCCTGCATGTAGCCTTCAACTGTCATCGGTTCTTTGATTGAATGGATGTTGAGTGGGGCAAAATTGTAGTTGTTTGATTTGATTGAGTGTAATAATTATGTGATTTGGAGCTATATTATGAGATTCGACAGAGAATAAATTTAGATTATGATTACAGTGGGATGAAAATTGTCTGGCAGTTTCCTTTCGTTAAAAACCAAATCCCATCTGGAAGCATATCTTTGTTGCTCTTGCGTTTTTTATAGTACTGATAGAATTGAAAAATGTACCTTTTCTTGCTGGCATAGATTTGATGCAGTAGAACTGAAAAATGCTTTGTCCACCTAGACTTACAGCTATGCTTGCGAAAGTTTCATGATCTCATAAACAGCTGTGAGCTAGCATGGTTGTTTGGAATGCTATTTGATCACTTATGCCCTTAAGCCAACCTCCACTACCTGCCCCGTTGGTCTGTGTGTCATTCTTAGGAATCTCACACGTTTAGTAGTTTTCACTAATGTAAATTATGATATTAGTCTATTGTTTGATTGGAAGTTTCCATGGAGTAGGTGAAGTCTACAGCTCAGCTCAGTTCAGTTATCTTTGTTTATTCTTACATTACAACTCATGTCAATGTATATATGTGCTCGCAAACATAGATAAAGAGGTTGTAGCTTTGGTGAACTTGCACAAATTTTCTACTGTTAAGATTGATCTATATGATTTGGAGTGATAGCATTAAGCTCTCATGAATGATAGGTATCCTAAATTTGTTTTTTCTCTAAATAGATATTATCTTTTGTGCAGGTTAGAAGTTTGACAAGCAACATTAAGTTGATACTGGAATCACTGAGAGCTTCCACTGTCGTCGAAGTGCAGGTGAGTTCTGATTTTCTTGTATGTTGTCACTCCTTCAGCTTTCACTGGAAACACTTTCCACGCACGTAATTTCTGTTCATTTCCATATTAGCATTTGTTATTTCTGCCCTTCCAATTTGCTGTAGGCTGACAAGTTGAGGAGGGTTAGTGAATGGACCAAATGACTTACCTTAATTCAAGGTTATTTTATTCAATTTGTTGTATTTTTGACGTGGTTTTTGCCCTTCAAATTTTCTGTAGGGTGACAAGTTGAGGAGGCGTAAAGAGTGGACCAAGTGACTTACCTCTACTCAACTTTGAGCCAACTCTGGTTCAATGTCCGCCAGCATATCCAGTTCTAATAACCTAGCATGTAATTTTGAAAAGATTACAGTAGATGAAACTATTACATATATAAAGTTAATGTTGAGCCTACCGCAAATGATGATGATGGAGATTCCCCTACTCAGTTCAAATTCCCAATTGGCGATGAGCATCAATTAAAAACTAAGCTCAGTTTATCTTCAGCATCCCAAAATACTGGGCCAATTCTATTTCTGGCCCCGTGTGACTCTTTAATTTGAAAGGGTTTTTTTGGGGGATGATAGGAGGATAGGTTGTTTGGAAGTTTGGTTCCTTTTCTACAGTGACAGGGAGATTTTGGTAGCAATTGAATGAAATAGGGAGAGAAATATAAATTCTTCGGAATTATTATTATGGTCTAAGAGAAGAAAAGAAAGTTAATGGGACAAGAAGTCAAGAATTTTGATGGAGGTAACTTGAACAAATTTTTTATTTCGGTTTGTACAACTTTATATTTGTTGCGGCTGAATTATTTTTTATTTTCTGGTGGTATATGTGGGCAAAGGATTTTTAATGAATTGAACTGAGTTGACTTGAAATCGTGGTATTATGTTGCCCTTGTTTAATTGATGTTGTTTGTTCTACTCTATCTCTTTTATATGCTCGCACAAATGGTGACAAATATTTTATATATTTGCCTTATCACACATCATTAGTGATTTATCATTTCTTGAATATCTACTAGCTAATGTTTCGTTTTTTTTATAGTTTCACCATGAACTTTGATGCAAATATTTTTCATAGTAGAAATTTAACTATGTTTGGGAGATGTTGCCAGATAAATTTACAATTATTATGTGTTTTTAAAACATGTATTTTTAGATTAATTAATATATACATCTTTTATTTTATTACAATTATTAAAAGTTAAAGGGTATTTTGCAATATAAAACAATGATTTAGTAGATATGTTATGTATGTGTGATGACTCATAATTATGCTATTATGTAATTGTGAATTATCTTCTAGAATGTAAAGATAATTTCTTATAATAACATTGGTTAATGCTAAAAGATAAATAGTTATATAACAGTAAAATTATATAACAGTAAAATTTTTAATTTTATTGTTATATGTTAATTTTTTGTAACATAAGTCAAAATATAAGTAAAATATGAACGATTGAGAATTTTTATTTCAAAACTCGAAAGCATGTAAATATCAAGAAAATTAAAGCAGGATAATTCATTTGCAAGGGTCTTATAGCACTTGGAAACTTAATGCGAAGGGGGAATTGTGAAATGTGATAACTTTTAGTGTTTAAGACAGTATTCTGAGACCGGGAAGATCATATTCATGCTCTGAAATCAAATATTTTATCAATCTCGGAACTTTTTTTTTTCAAGCCAATCTTGAAATAGATGCTGTTACTGTGTATATTTAGATATTTAAAATCAAACTATTTCAGACTATCAATTTGATTAATAAAAAACTGGTTAAATTGAAAATGTGACATTTTTCTTTAACGTCTTGGTTTCATTTGCGTAGGTTTAAAAAACTAAATCGAAGATTGAGTAACATTGAACTGCAAAATGATTAAGTTGGTATATGATATCATATTCATATTAAAATCTTTGTTATGATTTTTTATTATTAAATTTTGATAATTTTCTTTTACAAATATAGATATTACTTAAAAAACATTATCTAATTTAATAATTAAAATATCATTTTACCTCGAAGAAAGTAAAATGGGTTTAAGTTTAAAATTGGAAACAAACGGAATCCTTCGTACGCTGATAGCAGGATTAGAAACCACATTGCTCACCTTTTTAAATGTACAAATGAGAATGCAAAGTGAAAAAAGGTATGCGATAAAGCTGAAACCACGACTTTCCGTAAATTAACCACAAGTAGCCATATGCTCAGAATATTAAAATGACATTTGTGGAATATTTTAGAATATATTATAAATCATTTGTACTGAACAATTCCAAAGTGTTTCAGCTGTGGTGCATTCACACGTAAGATGATAGGTTCGCTATGTTGTCCACTAATAACAAGCATAATATCTGAGGAAAAACAAGTAAAATTCACAGTAATGTTTTAATATAAATTACACCATAAAAATATATAAATGCGCATAATTTATGCAATAGCATTTATAAATAACTATATAGATAAATGCATTCTTCTCTATACTAGAAAACAGTTACTTTTATATCTGAAGTTCTAAAATGCTGTCACATATGCAAAATACTAATCAAATATTGAAAAAATAATGTGACTAAAGTGATAATATTCACATACAGCTGAGAACTTCAATTCAATTTCATCCTACACTTTTATTTAATATTATCTTCATTTTATATATTTACTAGATAAGGTTTATCAGTTCCTGTTTGGTTATGATAGAAGAATTCACTTAAGATAAAATAATAAGATTGATTGTTTAATTGTTCGGTAGAATATAAATATATGAGAAATAAAGATAAAATATTTTGAAAATGGTTCCTTATAAATTTATTATATATAAAATAAAATTATCATATTTATTTGTTAACAACAGCTAAATGAATTAACATCATGTTCTTTTAAAAAATTAGGGATTTGATTGTATATTTTATTGATAATAAAAGATAAAATAAAGTAAAATAAACAAATAATGAAAGTTAGAGCATATTTCTAGTCTTTTTCTTCAGTCAATGTTTTCAAATCTTTTTAGACATATGCTTCCTGTTAAGACTTTTTATGGAAACCAAAAAAGCAATCAAGTAAATGAAATATCTTGGTTAATAAGATGATATAGAGAATAATATCATTATTGGTTATTATAGTAAAAGATAAGGCATTAAATAAAAACTAAGGACTCAATTTAAAAACAATTATAACCCTTGCAACTTGTTCAACCCACTTTATTTCACCCTATCCCATTCCCACCAGAATGGGCAAAGAATCAACGTTAGAAAGTTGGAGTTGACATAAAAAAATTAGTCTAAAGAAACTTTGAATAATCACATTTTTATAAAAAGGAAATTTGTACTAACACAACTTTTGTCTTAAAAGGAGTTGCTTCAGATTTTTTAAGCGCGTCAAGTTCATCAGGCTATTGTTGGAGATGAGAAAAATTATTTATTAAAATAGCTAATTATATTTTTGGTAGAAGTTAATAATTAATAAAATTGGTGGGTATGTTGTTCTTTTAATATAATAACAAAAAGTTCAATTGTTTAAATATAAAGGGATATGGATTATTTAGAAATCCATTTCAATGTGAATGAATTGAATCACAACGAACCGCACTCACCAACTTTGTCATTACTAATGAATTACTTATACATAAGTTATTAGAAATGATGTGATACAACACGAGTTCAGAAAGTGCATTAACATTTTTTGGCATTGCCCTGGGATACCCTGAACGATTATGGAATGTTTTGAAAATAAACGAGACTTTCAAACCTATTAGCTAGTTCATGACTTTTTTATCTATAGATTATTTTTTTGGCAATTACTAAAAAAGAGGAAGGGAATATCCATGTTACCGTTTCAGCTTCAATTCTCTTACAATAATACACGCTATCTCCAACAAAGAAAGAAAAATGGTGGAAAAAGAAGAAAAAAAAAAAGGGAGAAAAAAAGGATTGTGGGTTTAATGGTGTGGGACCCCTTGTCGACCCCAAATGTGGCAATACCCTTGTCATTACCAAACTCGGTAAAAAAAAGAAAGAAAGCGTTGCGAAGAAGCATGCCTCATCGCCATCCAAACCTCCACACTTTTTCTTTTCTGTGAGAGAGAAAGCGATGGCATCATCATCGCCATGTGACTATTGGCCCCATCTTTCTCATACACTCTCTTCTTCTCCTTCTCCTTCTCCTTCTTCTTCTTCACCCTCTCACACCCTTCTTCCTCCACCTCCTTCCTCCGTTGAACATGTCTGGAACGACCTCAAACTCCCCTCGCTCTCCAACTCCCCCGTTGACTTCAACCACTCTTCTTCTCATTCCTCTCTCCTCTCTCTCTCTTCCTCGCACAACCACCACTCGCTTCTCTCTGTCTCCAACGCCTCCTTCCATTCCAACCACCAAGATCATCGCCATAGCCGCATCATGAAGAATCGAGAATCCGCGGTTCGCTCCAGAGCCAGAAAACAGGTACTGTCACTCTCCTTCCTTACGAATCTTCTTAATGCTCAAAAATTCAAATCTGTTATTTTCTCTGTTTGTTTCCTGCAGGCTTATCGAAAAGGCTTGGAAGTTGAAATTGCTCGTTTGACGGAAGAGAATTCGAGACTAAGAAAAGAATTGAAAGAGGTTAGATATTTGAACATCGGATCTTAGCCCTTTCAGTAACGTAATGTAATGTCTGCTCATAAATCTTCCCTATTCTATCATCTACTACCTTTTAAGGAAAGCAATAAAGTCATACAAAATTTTTAAACTAAAAATAAAATGAATAATTGGAATCCCTACCTCAATACGCAACACACAGCATCAGCATATAATGAATTCACATTGAAAGTCTACCTTTTAGTTTATCTTGTAGGTTTTGTTTACATTTAGCAGAGGATGGAAAGTAAAAAAAGAAAAACGAACTATGGAATAAGAAGTTCAATTATTCGTATTAAAAGAGAGTGAAAATTTGTGAAATGATTTAATTGACTTGAAAGAATATATATTTTATAAAACGATTTAATTTAATTTATTATTTTATAATAATATTGTTTTTAATATGAATATTAATCCATTATATTAATACTTAATGAGTTACGTAAATTAATTATCTATGCAAACATAATAAAATAGTCATAATATAATTAATTATTTTTATATTTTTATGTTGTAAATATTTTATTATATTTTTAATCATATATTTGTTTTTAAAAATTTCTATAATATTATGTGTGAAGTTTAACTGTTAAAATTCTTTTTGGTTGTTGTATTTTTTTAACCTTTTAGAGGCTGCTTTTTCATATTTTCTTCGGCTTTCCTTTCTTGTTACTTCTTTCTACAGACGGAGACTTATATGTAATCCCGGTATAAGTTTTTTTTTTTTCTTTTTT